>Ga0265294_10003199_pt1 | contig 21111 bp, 29 predicted proteins | sample MunlanPumphouse3_FD_192504 | JGI IMG/M metagenome (GOLD analysis project Ga0265294, IMG submission 192504) | Groundwater microbial communities from a municipal landfill in Southern Ontario, Canada - Pumphouse #3 | ecosystem: Environmental > Aquatic > Deep subsurface > Groundwater | place...
ACTGAAAGCGCACATTTAGAAGTAAGTTCCCTGATACTGCTCAGCCCATCTATATATAGATGTTTAGGGTCTTCCAGTCTCCCAAGCAAATCTGACTTAATTGCCGCTGTGTTTATTTGAATACAGCGGTCACCTATAATGTCCTCTAATCCAAAGATATTACTTATAACTTTAGGACCAAAAACTCCGAACATCTGCGGTAGATTACCATTATCCTTGTCACAACGCATGGCATAACCGGCTCTCATATAACCTCCTTTCAATACTGCCGCTAAGTCACTGTCTGCAGTTTTGTTTCTAGTAGTAAGGTTCTCCATTTCGTCTAATATCAAAGTTCCGCCTTCGATACTGATACTTCTAAATAGAGCTGCGTTAGTTATACTCACAGTCATTTTAGGATTAAATGCAAGTAAATCGATACAGACGTCGAGGACAGTTTTACCAGAACCTTTAGGACCGTTTAAGAATAGATACGGATACTGCCCAAATAACTCGTAGCAGTATGTGCCATATATCCACAATGCTAATACTTTATAGATGTTTTCATCTTCTGCGTAAAAATAACGTTGTATGAAAGCTTCTAATCTTCGTATCAGGAGCTTAGGATCTAGTTCCTTGTCGTCAATTTCATTGTTAATATATTCTTCCACCATGTTCTGAGATAACGATATACGCTGTAAATCCATAATCGCTTGTGGAACTTCTACTGGAAGCTCGTACTTATTCCTTATTAGAATCAGACACTGCTCATCCTTCCGTTTATACAAATCTAACCTAATGAGTTGTTTATCATTACTGACCAAATAGGGAAGTTTCCGTATTGTATCATTATCTTTTTTTACATATGTAAAATACATGAACGCCTCGTTATTTTTCACACTAAAGAACTGTCCTAGCTGCATTCTCGGGATTGACGCGTAATCTGCAATTTCCTCATTCTGTAATTCATTAACTTCCTTTAGTACAATGTCAGTTATTTCCTCTCCGAGGCACCTCTTTAAATAACCTACTATTACTTCTCTTTCATTTTCTGGAGTTTGAAACACGAATCCAGCTAAACGCCGAATAACATCACCTTTCCATTTAGTATATGAATAGATACTCACTAATTCCTCAAATGACTTATCCTCAATCCCGTGATTGAAGAAATCTTCCATCGCAGAAATAAGATGGAAATTGAGAGGTTTGAATTTACAGCTAGCTAAAGTCTTATCGTACTGCATATCTTTCAACGTATTTTCTTCATAATATCTCATAGTACCAGTGAAAGCACCGTTCCTGTTTTTCCCTAAAACCTCAAATTCTAACTTCTGGAATCTGTTTTCCGCGCACCATATATTACCACGATGATATACACTGAATTCCTCTGTTTCTAAGATAGAGGAATTCGATCTTAGTAAGTCCGGCACAGGTATATTTAGTGCTCCCGATTTATACGCCTCGTCTGGATCTGAGTTATTACCGTAATCAACGGTGTATATGTTGTAACTAGGGAAAGAATTATTGATTATCTTCGCATATTCTCTTCCTTGTGGATCTGTGTCAAACATACAGTATATAATTTTAAACTTACGTAGGACCCGCCCTAGAGTAACTATTTGTTCTTCTGATAAATTACCCCCGATAGCAATACAACTATCACAGCCATTTTCATACAGTGTTATTAAATCATTTTCACCCTCCACAAGTACAACATACTTAAAATTAACTCGTGGAGTTGTCATCATCGCCTTGGCTCCACATGAAAAACCTTTAATGACAGTTCCGTTAAGAGTTGCATTAAACGGATTCTTAGTATTAAACCTTACCACCTGTTTATTAAAAGGGTCTATATAAGGATACACAAAAAGATCGTCCGGCAACCATATTTTTGCTTCCTTTATTTCATCTTTAGTATAACCTATACTAAGTAGGTTGTTATGTAGAATAAGGTAATCACCAGAAAAACCAATCTTAAATAGTTTAACTGCGTCTAACGAATGTTTCCTTATCTGAGTCTGATATGTAATCGCGGCGTTATTTTCCAACAATCTTTGGTGATAGAAAAGCATAGCTGCTTCTCGTATCTTGAATAATCTTTCCTGTCTTAACTGCTCCTCTGTCTGTACTTCGTCCCCTGGATAAGGTATTCTTAAAAATTCCGCAATATCTAGTATTAATTGACGGTTAATACCTAAAACATCGAATACAAAGTTTAAATGATTACCAGATATACAACCGGGAGAAAAACAATTGACTGCAACTTCTCCCGGAGTAACCGTACAACAATCATAATGCCCACAAACAGGACAAGGCTGAATACGAATATTAGCACCAGCAGATTCTAATTTGCTATCAGGGAAGAAACGCGTATAAAACACTTCCGGATCATCAGCAACAGCTAAAACTACCTTTTTAGCCCATTCTTTGTTGAGCTCCACCATATCACCTCTCATGTGCCTATAAATTATACCACTTAAAAACTTTAAAAACAGTCTTGACATTTCTTATCTTATACCAAGCTACATAAAGAGTTGATTTTAAAAAACAAAGAAAAAAAAATCCCAGCAAATGCGCTGGGATTTTATGTTATGCAGTTTTAGTATCTTTAATAGAATCACTAAGGTACCCGCCGAAACTGACAAACATATTAGTTTCCACATCCTTGGATGTAATCCCCAAAGATTTACAAAGGCCGGAATTGAATAATACGTCGCCTCCGCCGATACCCAGAAAAGTGGTGGCACCAGTGGCTTTAGTAATACTCTTGCCAGATTCAAAGATATTAACAATACGGTTCAGCAGAGTATCATCCTTAGCCGTTAAGGCTTCCTTGGCAGAAGGGAACTCCTTGTTAGTGACATCCTCGACAGTAGCATACTTTTTAGCTACTGTAATTGCCTCTGTTGCCAGCTTTTCCTTCGCTTCCTCGAGATTTTCCGCAAATATTTCGGAGAAAAACCGCGGAACCTCACACATGAATTTGTTTTCCATTAAAATTCCTCCTTTTTAATTTATAATGTAGTCTTCTGCCCGTTGAATATAGGCTTGAAGCGTACTACCATAGCACCTTGTGTTGCAGGATCGCAACGTAAATCAGCCGGCATTACTTTGCCGTCTGACAGCAGAGGACCGCCGAGGACTGCTTTAAGTTTACTGAAAAATCCCGCAGCTAAACCTATTTTAGTCTGGTTGGAACTGCCCTCGTCCTCCTGACGCGTAGTCAGCATTCGGCGCGCCAATTTGTCTGTTTCTGCTAGAGCAGTTAATCCGACTAAAGTATAGTTTGTTTTGTACTCGCGGATTTTAGTTAAAACTTCTCCGGCTCTTACTTTGAGAGCTTTTTCTAGAAAAGCTTCAAACTCTTCAATATCATTTCCCTGGAAGTTAATTACTAATTTCTCAAATGCGTACATAGATGCCAGCAAGGCATCTGCAAGTTCTTGAGTATCCTTCGAAGATGTAAAACTCAGAGCTGTATTCTGAACTATGTCTTTATACACAACGCCAAGTTCCCTCATAGCACCTTCGTCTCCGGTTTTAACATGCTCAATAAGTGGCATTATTTCGCTTTTCTCCATTGTCTCACCTCCTTTTCAAATAGTAGTTTCACCATCTAGATTATGCTACACGGTAAGGTGTGTATGCTTTATCTCTTGTATTGATATAGTCGTCTGGCGCTAAATGGGTTAATAACTCCTTGATAAAATCCGTGTACACAAATTCCCCGGCCTTTTCGTCCCAGTAATAGCAAGTCAGCTTGTCTGTGTTTCCAATGGCCATAAATCCATATCGGCATCCTTCAGTTTCCTGGTCATCATCCTTATCTGTATGCCATGTAAGATCATATTTAGCCACAAACGCTTTAAAAGCTTCTGGGTCTCTCACTTTAAAATAGTTGGCGCTCCTCATCCAAGAATAATGGTCATCCATGCCTTTATCTCCTTTACCATTGTAATATTCAAATCTTATCCACTCCTGCTATTTCGAGCTTCCTCCAGGCTTTTTTGAAGATGTAGTCGAGCTCCTCGTTCTGCCTTATAGTACCATCTTGCTCTAAATGTTTGTTAGGTATCCACACGTTTTGATTGGTGTTATTTATAATAAACCTCTTTGCTTTTTTGCTGTTATAATCTCTGCGCCCAATCAGTCGTAAGGTATGTGTTTATAAAATTGCACTGCGAAGTTATATCCCAATTTCATTTACCTCATTTACCTCATTTCGTGCCTATAAAATACTGCCCTAGCACAAACGTCAGCACAGCATAGCTGCCGGCAGCGGAAGACACTCTAAATATGATAGGATCGTGCCTACCACCGTTAAATTCGAGGGTTACTACATCTGTAAATGTAGTTAGTATACTCGCTATTTTGTGTATATAACTACAATTAACAGACCAAGGGGTAAACGCAGACGTTATTATTTCTGGTAATCTTATAACATCCGCGAGAACCTCTCCTTTTTTGGATTCTATAGTAACTTCACTAACAGTTGTCCCTGCCAGCGGTCTCGCCTTAAATGAGCATATCCGGCGTTCCCTGATAGCGGGCACTAATTGCTCGATGAAATCTTTGATATCCTGCGGCTTAATCTTTAGACTAAACCTAGAGGGTGTGTCAATAACATTAAGCATTTCCCTGACACAGACGCCCTCCTCGTGAAAAGGATTAATGTTCTCGAACACATCGTCTTCTATATAGTCATAGAAGAAATGACTAACATTATAATCGAGTGAAGGCCCGTCAGTCACAGCGTGCATTAGCCAATGTCCATTACTAGCTAACGCGTGGTGTCCGAGAAATAAGATACCACAGCAACTATTAGGAAATAGAGATGTAGAAGCATCCAAGTCTTCTAATCGTACTTGGTTGCTCCTAACAGCTTGCCACTCTGCTTTTATTAGACTGGTTATGTCTCTGTCAGAGACCAGCAGATGCTTTTCTATATAGTTATGAGAGTACATCTTCGATGATCCCCTCCTCGATTAACAGCGTTTGTGGCATAAAATTGTATAGCTTACCTTTAAACGTGTACCCCAATCTAAAATCATTTAGTACCAAGCATATTTGGAGAACGTTAGGTATGTCGTCTCTGTCTACCCCAAGGTCATGAAGCCATTCATCTTTTATTTGACTTCCTTCTCCGAATATTTCCTCGTATATATCGTGAATATTATCTACGATGTTACAACAATACGCCAAATAAATGTCGTTCAGGTTAGGAGCGATTCCTCTCGGGTCGAAATATTCCAAGACGTCATTGTATGCCTGCATGACGTCCTGCTCCAAGGTGTCATAGACATCGTAATATTCCATACCTACAACCACCACCCTCCCCTAGATGCCACTTCCGGCCAACGCAGTCTCGCATATACGGCCATCAAATCCTACTGCAACAGGTGCAACACCAACTTCTATCACTGGCTGTTCGGGGGATTCTTGTATTCCCTCCAGTAAGAAGGGATGATCTGGAGACTGCACGTACATATTTATGAATTTAAAACCAAACGACCTGTAGAGGACAAGGATTCCATACAAATATTCTAACTCGAGCGCTATAGGACTAAATTTACTATAACAGGCCATCTTATCCCCTTTAGTTTCAAATTTATCTATCGCTGAGGCTAAAGGGAATTTCAGGATATCGGATTCGGCGTACAAAGCTAAATTGAATGGATGAATGTCGTCTGGGAATAATTCGTCGATAATTCGGTACATCCCAAACACGACAGATTCTTCAAACCGTTTATACACATTCGCCCTTATAACTTTGTCGTCAACGGTAGTGACACTTCCCACATAGGGAGTGTCCAAATCGAGGAAGTCGTTTCCTATGATACTAGATTTGTCAGGAATAATTAACTTGTCCCCGTGTGGAGGCATATAAAACCTCTTCCCAGCGTCATTCATCTCAAATTTAGGGACTATAATCGATCCCTCATACATACCGTATCCAACATCAAACACAGCAATACAGTTTCGCCGTCCTATAGCTTCTGGGTACATATTAAATATATTTCCCAGTAGATAATCTACTGGGACTGTAAACGAAAACAGATAAGTGTCATTAAACACCTTGTCCATCGTAGAAATATCGTACGGCAGTGGATTAGGAATAAATCTCTCGCCTATATAGTCATAGGCGGGTAAGTCATTTCGAAGACCGTCCAGCGCATTCGCAGGAAGGCCTGATATTCTGATAACAGCATCTGCGTTAGTCATATACGCAGCGTTTCGTTCAAGGTCGAACAAAACGACTTTCATGTCATCTAAGTCTACAAACCGCTTCTTAGGTAAGTACACTGCAGTATCTGCGCACTTTCCTATTATCCTCGCCAGTAGGCTCCTCTCCATTATTTCTTGCTCTCCTTCCATTCCTCGAAGCGCACAATACAGCTCGTACTTAATTTCCTCCTCCTCTTCCTCTGTTATATCGATTCCGAGACTGCCCTTAGCTAAAGAAAAGGCATGGTGCGCTTCGAGGTATTTACATTCAATGCATGCGTCAGGATCTCTTGCTGGCCTGAAACAGCCGATACATTTGTCCACTGCCTCACCTCTTCTTCCGTAAAAGTAAAATATCTTTCTAACTATCTTATACCACCAAAATAATGAATTACACGCACTTACTCGTCTTTTTTGAATTCATCCCATATACGCTCGGCTGCACGCAAGGAATCTAGCAGGGTTATTACAGGTTCTGTCTGTGGTATGCGTGCTTCTACTACCAGTATATTTAGTTGAGCATTAAAGATGGTGGTGGCAGTGCGAACACGGTGATGAGGATAGAGTTTTCTTAGTTTTAGTCTCCTGATAGAGATAGGAACTACCTCCTCCTCGGGACTCAGATGTATTATGAATCGGAACCTTACAGAAGTGCCGGCACATACAACAGTTCGTACAGGGTGTCCACTTAATATCACTAGCCATTTAGGGCTCGTCGCGGCGTTATAGGACGGCGCTACAAAATTGCTGTAGCCGGCGGGTCGCACTACACACGATATTTTTTCGTTGTTCAATATTTCTTCTATTTGGTACAGAGGGACTAAATGTAACGGTGTATTTAACATGAAAAAAATTCCTCCTCAAACAAAGAACTCCGTTCAACCTTGAACGGAGTTCCGCAGACTGCGCGCTATCTACTTTTTACTTACTAGCCAGACATTGCGATAATTTACGCCCATTTGTAAAGCTGCACTTCGATTAGTTACTAAACAAATGTCTAACCGATTAGAGCCTTTTATAGCTCCGCCAGTATCCATCACTTCTACTAAACCAAATCCCTCTACATAAAATAGCGTGCCATAAGACCAAATAGAAGTATCAGCGGCACAAGTGTAAGCGCCCACCACGGGGCGCCCACTAGATGTTATACCGCTATTACTCCCACATTCTTCTTTACTAGGTGTGTAATATGATATTCTAAATATGCCTAGATTTTGTTGGAGTGTTATGTTCTCCAACGGGGTGGCTCTATGTAAGCCTATACCGGAACGAGACACACCTTCGTTGAAAGACAATTTCTTAATCGTACTGCGTAAGTTGTCATTCTCATTCAACAGGCGATCATTTATTTCCACTTTTTTACGCAGTGATTTTAGTTCATCTAATAAAGTATTGCGCTCTGTTTCAAACTCTCTTTGCTGTGCATTAAATGCGTCTATTTTACTATTGACTTCCTGTAATTGTTGCTTTGTGTCAATAAACATCATCCATACCTTGCAATTCAATACGCCAAGGCCGATTACTAACAATATCAAGATATAATTAATGAGTAGCAGACGCTTGATCTGTAAACGATTCACACAATGCTCCTTTCATTTTATTCAGGCATTTAGTGATAGTTACAGTATAACACAATCACTCCGATAGTTTACAAGCAAGTATTTCTGCGACAATATCTGCCTGCGCTAGTTGCTCAGAAAGAAGACTCTGATTGTCAGAAAGAATTACAACAGTACCTACGGCGGTTTCATCTTGATCTACAATCGGTACGATATACTGACTACTTACTTTCGGGTAATCGTCGTCGCTGCTGGTTACAGCTACAAGATGGGCGGCATCATTGAATTCAGTATTAATATTATCCCAGGACTGAGATACATTATCGTTTAATACCTGCAAAATTGCCGGCCCGAGGGGCGGAGTACCGCGGGTTACGAGGCGCGCCAAGTTTCCCCAGCGAGCAATGATTTTATCTTTATCAGTAATAATAACACTGACGTCAGCAGTCTGACTTAATACTTTAGCCAATAAAGCACCTTCACCCGACAGCATGTCAGTAATAGGAGAATATTTTCTTAAAATTATTTCGCCGTTCTCGGCAGTGAAAATTTCCATAGGATCACTTTCGTGTATCCTCAATGTACGACGGAGTTCTTTAGGAATAACAACCCGCCCTAAATCATCCATTCTTCTCACAATACCAGTTGCTGTACGCATCAAACTAATACCTCCATATCTTTTTTATTGTCGATTGCACTCTGCTGAGCTTTGAGGAACTCTGCGTCTTCACGTGTTTTTATGAAGACCTTATTAACTAAGCTGTCTGGTATACCGCGCAGTGTTTCAACAGAGTAGTTTTCAAATTGACCCTTACGTAGGGCAGCTAAAGCCCTCCCAAGAGCAACATCAACGCCGAAAGAATAGCTACGCATAGAAATTTTTACACGTCTCTCTTCGCCCTTCACGAGAACAGATACTACGTCATCGTTGGGGTTATATTTACTAATCCCTACTGTCCTACAAATCTCTCCAGACTCACGCTGGACTTTTAAAACCGCGATCGTGTAGTTTCTATGAGAGATTACTGTGGCTTTGGCGGTACTCATATCTAGTACAGCACCATGCTTGACCCTATACAACATCTCCTTTCTCCCTCCTTAAATAAATTTATTACAAGGGGACACCAAGCCCCTGTAATTCCGCTTTTAACTCCGGGTATTGGGCGACGTACCTCGCCCAATCAGGGTACGTTTCCTTTAGTAATTCTACTTTCCTTTTATTGGTATGATAGTACGTCGCAAGAGCCTGTGGGTTATCCATGTTGGCAACGAAAAAACCATACATTCCGATTTTATCGAGGAAACTTAATCTGCCTCCCCCTGTCATATTTACGGCTGCCTCCTCCTTTCCCATCCTTAAATAAAATTAAAGTGTTTTCTCTAGATATCTTATACCCTATTTTATGTGCTATTAACCACAAATTTCTATAAAACCATTTGGCCAATATTTAACTTTGTGTGAGGTTGGGGTTGTTGTTGTTGTTTCTACCTTTTCCTCAATCATTCCACTACACCGGTCTTTAAAATATTGCACTGGGGCTTTATTGCCCTGTAAGGTAAATAAAACACATCGAGTGTCTCCGCCAACATTTTCTACCCGGTATCCAATGTGTTTAAACCCCAACTCCTCATAAAGAAAGTCAACAATATAACTGCTAATCTGTCCTGTAGAAATACGTTGTATAGAGAAATCAATTAAATCCACGGTTATCCTTTTACGCCGATTAAAAAGCACCTGTTTCCTCCTTTATGCGCTACTGTTCACGTACAGCGCGTGCCTGTCCGTCTTTCTGGATGATACGTATTTTTCTATTACATGCTTCTATGAATCCAGTGTCATGCGTTATTGTAATAATTTGCCGTCCGCTAGTCTCACCCATATACTGCAAAAGGTTACTAGCGTTCTCAACGTATTCTTCACTGACGAATTTAAAAGGTTCATCCATCCATATAATCCCGTCGTTGTCTTCTATTTCTAACATAGCAAATTTAAGAGTTGTGGCTATTATATCTATCACGCCCCCACCTTTGCCTAAAGTGGGAAGACTTTCTATTTTACATCTACCCACTTCCGTAATGGTAAGAAAATCAACTTCTGGCCTGCCTGTGACAGTAGGACGTATTTTAACATGAAACGAATACTCCGGTCCGCGCACAGCTTGAAGGGCATTTGTTACTATCCTCTCCAAGCGTTCTTTCGTCTGCGCTCTAGCTACGTCTGACACACTTTGCAGGAATATTCTAGTTTTATCAAATATATTCAACTCTCCCGCCAGTGTATCAATTTTAGCAGATAAAGTATCACGTTGTTCTATATGTAACAATCTGCGCATCTTACTTTCTGCGCAGATTGTTTTCAGACCCTCTAAACGGTTATTTAGCTCTTCATGTGTTAGCATCTATACGTCCACTCCTTCATTAGTCGCTGGAGGAATTATCAAATCGAGGTTCTCGTGAATGGATTCTAAAATACCATCCCAATTATACTTAGATGTGCGAGTACTTTTCGGTGACCTAAGACTTTTTACTCTACTGCAGATAGCATCTATTCGTCCGTCTGTTAATGCGTCACTAACTATAGCAGCAGGACGAAATTCGCTCACTACGCCGTAAACGAGTCCGTGTATAATGTGGTCAGGGAAAGGGTCGTACTGTTTGTGTGCTTCTCGCCCGGCAATATCGCTACCTAAGTTTATAAACCGGGCATCAACATAATTATCGCGGGATGCTAGGTAGTCAGCAGTATGAACAATCATAGCAGCCGGATTGGATGCAAGCGTATCCTTAGTCAGCTTGGTGATAGGTGACCAGCTGCCAGCTTCATATGAACCCATATGGCTTTCAATCAATGCAAATATGTAATTCCGTTCATCTTTAGTCAAAGACCCTGAAACTTTACTAAAATAAACTCTCGGTATGTAGGGATGCAAATCACTCATCCTGTTATCAAAAGGAACTCCATATTTACAAGAATCATGCAGAATACAAGCTGAAAGTATGGCAGATACTATGCCATCATTTTTACTAAATTCTTGATTTTCAGCATTAGATTGGGAATAAAATGTACCGGACATCATGTGTGCTAACATAGTTACAGCCTTAATGTGACGCACCAACCCCCCAGGGCCAAGTGCCCACGGGGGATGATAAAACCCGCTATCTGAAGCCGATATTTCAAACATATAATCAGGGGCTAAAAGAAGGCAGTCTTCTGTCCATCTTCGTATGCGCGGCACCTTAATGAGGTTGAGTTCTTCATTAAATATTGTCAGTCTGTCTTGCTTGTCTGTAGTCTTCAATGCCATTTTCTACCTCCTCTATAAGCCTCTCTACAAGATCTTTAGTGTATATTATCTCGTGCTTCAGTGCTTCAAGTACATGCAGTGCAGTTTCTGGGGTAACTCCGAGACCCTCTAGTATTTTCTTCTGCTCTTCTGCCCTGTGCTCTAATTCCACAGCGCGCCCTTTAGCCTGCTCTACAGTATTCTTTACCTCTTCTCTGCGTTTACGAAGTTCTTCGAGTTCACTGGAGAAATCATGGTCTTCGTGTGTTTGGTGGGTCATAGGTGCCTCCTTATACGGATATTTTCGACAGTTGCTCTTCCGTTATATCGGCGTAACAGAAAGGACAAACTGATGCAGACTGCAATACATCTACATATTCGTCTACAATGTCCTGCAGGTCGTTTTCTGACTTTTCTATATAAGTCATACCACGCTCAATCCTACGCCGTAAATTTATTAATTCAGTGTGACTATTGAGTATGGTACTGTAAGAGCTGACAGTACTGTTCAACTTATTCAATAGAGTATCTATAGTCTCAATATTATATGCTTGAGATAACATCTTTACCAACCCGTGTAATTCTGCTTCTATGTTGTTATATTTTTGTAATTCGTCTACTAAAGTGATGTAACGATCTGTAGAAAGCTGTGCCGAGGATATATGTAAATCTATACCTCGCAAATTGTCCGCCGCTGCTAAAACTAGGTCTAAAAGGTTCCTTTCTCGCCCCGCAGTCAAGAATTGAGTCAAGGCGGCGTCAATAACACCCATCTTATTATGTAGAACATTTAATGTAGTGATAAGTTGATCAAGTGTTATGACAGATGTTTCATACGCCATCAGGCCCATTATGACTTTCTTCTGACTCTCGACATGCAGCAAAGCTTGATATTCCTTAGCAAGGGCACCTGCAAGATCTTCCCGTGCGGATACTTTACTAAGTAACCAGGTAATAATATTTATTGCCTCATCTAAATCGTCTACAAAAGCGTAATTTTCGATTAAATCGTTAAGGTTACTTATATCTTCCATAGCAGACTTCCGCTCATTGGAAGCTGTTCTGTGCCATGTATTTACAACACCAATAGCGCCGTCAGCTTTATCCGCACCGCTCAGTTTACCAACCGCTTTAGCCCGAAGAGGAGCGCCGTCTTCCAACATGAATATACCGTCATGCTGTTGAGTTATATTCAGAGACAGTTCTTTATCGTCTATGACTAAAGGATACATTCCGTGTGCGTCCGTAACAGCTTGAGGGACACTAAATCCGAACCCTTTTAAAGGAGTTTTTGTACCGTCCGGATTAACGAGATTATAGTAGTTCTCCCCGTCCTTACGCCCTCTAGTTATTTCCGTTCCATCGTCGAATGTTACTGTTACGAAGCAATGTCGTTCACCCCACGTAGTAAATTCATCTGGAGTACCAGGATGTCCTATTCTAGCAGGTTTATTATATAGTACCCAATATAACGCCCGAGTTATTGCTGACTTTCCAACATCCGTAGCTCCGACTATAGCAGTGGAAACAGGGTCAAAATAGAGTACTGTATCAACATGAGCCTGGAAACGATACAACCGCATCTTAGTAATTTTCTTTCTACGCTTCATACAGCACCTCCCTATTTATTAATCGTAATCAAGTCCCGCAGTTTAGTTAATAATGAGATGACTTGCTGTTCGTCTAGGGAAAGCAGATCTCTTAATGTATAATTCAGAACTGAGTCTTGTGCCGAACTTTCATCCGTTTCCTCCGGCGGCGGAGCGAGGAGAAGTTCTAGTAATGCTTTGCCTGCTGCAGCGACCCGAGAGGGAGCTGTAACAGTATTTTCCTTATACTGCCCCCAAACGGCACCCTGAGAGGGGAAAATATTATATTCATACCACACGGCAGGACTAGCAGAAAAACGCCAATTATAATTCATCCCCAACGACTGCAATTTATCTTCAATATCTTCCACAGTAGGAAGCCAACACCAATGCAAAGACAGATAGTCTAAATGAGGATTTTTGAGGGCTTTAACTTCTTCATACTCATACCCAGCGGCAATCTTCCCCTCTACGGTCAAAAACTTTCTCTCATATCTAGAGCAGAACATGTCGCCGACACGTATATCACATGCTGGGCGAACTAAACCCGCCTCTTTTAACCTTATAGCTATGGGTACAGGAACTAGTTCCATTTTCTTACCTCCCTTTATTTATCTTAGGACGCACGATATCCTCATCTAGAGGCACGCCGGCCTTTATATAACAATCTGTACATAAAAAGGTTCCAGTCTCAGAATCATACGTGCCTTCTTCTCGTACAACAAACTCTTCAGGGGTACAACCGTAATCCGCACTTGCCACTATGTACTCTTTGAGGTCTTTAGGTCTAAAACCACACCCTAAACAGTAAATTGTTTTACGCATCTTCCTTCCTCCTTACATGTTTTAAAATTTTACCTTCCTCGAAATTACGTTTGCCACGCTCACTGTAAGTTTTTCGCACGTTTTCCCTGTGGCACTTAAAACACTTTTTTATATGCTGTTTGATATCCGTAGAGGAGAATTCTTCTCTGCAATAAGGACATTTGTAAAACGTAACGATGAACCCAGTAGATACTTTTGCTGGTTTTTTGGGGCCTCTCATACTGGCTTAACTCCGTCTGTAGTATGAAAATCACAATCTATAGCGACCATTTCCGGATTAATAATACCCCTACCTAAAATCGCTTTAACTGCTTCGGCACTTAAAATATCCACAACCCGCCGCTCTACTCTCTGAGCTACTGCATCCATGTCAATAAGACTTAAAATATCCTTCGCACTCCTAGCAGCAAGGTCGTCCGCGATTACATCTGCTAATTGTTTAACTACTTCCCGAGATATTTGCTCCCCGAAATCAAACACGTCTTTAGTATTAATCGCAACTGATACACGAGAAACTACATCGCCGGTACGCAAGGCCTCACTCTCAATTTGCATACGATCACCCTTTCTTTTTAGTTGTACTCAAGACAGATTCTTCATATGTTTTAATGGCTTTTAAGCTTGTTTCTAAGATAGACTTATCTATTTTTTGGAGACGTACTTGAGCGTCAAATATCTCATCTATATTAGAAACAACGCCCATGTCGCCAAAATTTAAGTCTAGATCTTCCCTAAATTCACGCAGATTCTTGCGCCTTTCGTTTTCTTCTTCCAGCACTTTCCTATCTAACACTTTGTTTCCAGGCTCAGCTGGTACTTCAATTAAACTGACCTCACAGTGGTCTTTGAACACACGAATTAAAGACGCTTTCGGCATCCTCCTCAATTCGACTAAGTCTGAGCTTATCCTACCTAAACTCCCTGGGTTTGTAAAAACGGTATTTCCACGCCGTTGCACACCAAACCCACGATGATCGTGTCCTATGCAAATTACGTCTGCCTCTGTTTGTACTTCATCTATAACAGTAAATTTATCGGCTGCTATATTCGGCCACGGCCTTGAAATTAGGAAGCTGTGTGTCAAGTGGATTGCCTGATCTGCCTCTGGGACTTTCTTAATGTTATATGAGGACTTATCTTTATCTATATCCGGCCTGTAATTAGTGCCGGTAAGTTGAACAGTTATTCCGTTCTCTTCCACTAATAAAGGGGTATTATCTAAAAGTGTTACTAGGCCACTGGCGAACAATGAGCCGGCAACCACATCATTTATGACTTCGTAATTATGCCCATAAATGTCGTGGTTTCCGATCACGCCAAATACCCCTTTATTGGCTAATCGCAGAATAGTCATCATAGAATTTACAACCGAAGAACGACTATTGAAACGATGCACCCAGTCCCCGCCGACCAATATATACGCGTCTAAGGAGTGGGCCAGGTTCATTAGCCAACCCATTTTAGAAAGTATTGTGGCTCTAAAATCATCTGTGCGACTACTTGGCCATTTATCTGTTGCATGCGGATCTGTAAAAAATATGAAAGTTACAAAATTATCCATTATCCACCTCCGCCTCATCGTTGCATTTAGCTTCAAATAGTAAAAGGTGTTTCAGCACATCGTTAATCTTATTAGTATGGTTAAAATCGTTTTGAAGTTGCTGTAACTGTAATTTAGTCGAAGCATTATCTTCAAATGGCGGCACATTACGAGTCAAAGTACTAGTAATATTCGTTGCTAAATCCAATGCTACTCCTGGAGACATGGCTAATAAAACATCGCCACTCAACGAGTCTACGATAGACACCTCACTTTCTGTTATATTTGTAAATACATACGTAGGATACATGGCTGCTTTTTGTGTCTCTTCTTTTGGTACTTTTGCTAAATAAAACATTTAATTCCTCCCTTCCCCGGTTGGCCGGGATTTCTTTGGAATGTGCAGCTATCCCCAATGCCCGTTACGCTTTAATATTTCTACTATCTCGTGGGCATAGGGTTCATCGGTATTGATAACTAAGTATGTGTTGGGTGCTTTGCCACCCATTCTCCTGCCGCCTGATACGGCTTCTATGCACTCGTTCAGACAATCCCTGCCCTTGCCATTGAGATATTGATTAATGTCGTCCCATTTCAAAACTAAAAATTTATCAAGTATTCCACCTTCTAAAAAATTACTCACCATAAAACCTCCTTCTATCCTTTTCTTCTATTATATCATAGCAATCGCCGCAAATAAGGGTTTCATATACTACTGGAACTAAATCTTGGTGACAGTACTGACATACCACAGCAAATGTAGAGAGATACTCAGCTAATAATGTAAGTGTCGGAATACGGTTCTCTACCATGAATATTCTGAGATCTTCTTTATCCTCTAAATCCATGAATCCCAATATTTTTCCCAGACCAACATGTTCTAAATCTTGTGCTGTAATCATGTTCGCCCTCCAATCTTCTCACTTTGTTTTCCTAGTCTGTGTTGTATGCTATAATTACGATAGTATTTGACAACTAGGAGGTAGCGCTAATGCGTCTAACTAATCAAGAAAAAGAGATATTCGATAAATTCGGGTTTGAGGTCAGGGACGGACATATAGCACATAAAGATGGTGCAGGGGAACTTCATTATGCTGGTTTTAACATGTACATCTCTGATGATAATCGCCTATTTGAAAAGAAAGGAAATAAATTGCTAGAATGTTCACACGAAGAACTTGAGGCGGAGAACCGGTTCTTAGCCAAAAATTCCTTGTAGTTATTGACTAACTTATACCACATCTATAGAAAGGTAGTGTATGCATTGTCTAAACAATTTTTAGATTATCTTAGTTCTTCTAATCCTGAGATGCTTGAAGTGCTGAACAAAGGATTCGAAATTAACAAGAGAGCAGGAGAAGAACACAACAGACTAAATAGAATAATAAAGCAGGCGGGGATGTTTGATTCATTCATAAAAGAAGCGGCTAAAAATGTAACAAAGAACGTCGAGGAGATAAATTATACGATGCTTCCTGGAGACGCCTTCATAGCAGATGAAATGTTCAAGATGGCCGGATTTGATATACACGACACTACTCCTGAAGGGATAGAGCAGTTTCTAAAAGAATACTTCTATAATGAACTCAGTTATTTTCCGGATAAACTAAACATTACTGTTACTTTAGTACCTTTGGATGTAGCTCCTACTAGCCCCAAACAATTTGATATGCATATCGGAAATGCGACAGGCACTGTAGATATTAACTACAACAACGCACTTATTCAAATACCATTTATCCTCAGAGATAAGGAAATACTTCCGTTTGATACTATTCAGATGGGAAATGAGACAGCAATATATACACGTGATAACATGCGTAATATCTTACTTAATCTGAAACAGATGTCTGAGAAACAGGTCGGATCAGGATTATTAGTAAATGAAACTAAAAATCTGGGTAGTTATGTTGGTGTGGATAAGCATACTAATATAACAACAGACAGTGGGTTCATGGGGGATATGCTACAGATACAGCAGATGCTGGGACAAAACTCCGCGCCTAACTATGTCCATGCCTCCTTAGTAAATGAGCTGCTCGAAAAAACCGCGGCAATAAAGAAAGTTGACTTTAACTACGATAGGCTGCAGTTAGAAATTAAGCAGCAGATAATGCCAGAAGCTGTTAAAATTGCAACAGCAGAATACCAGGAAGACGAAAATAGAGCACTTGAAAAGCGAGCATTCTTCAATCAATTAGATGAGGAAGTAACTGCGGACGTGCAAATACTGGATAACGGTGATTACTTTGTATTCACTGAAAAAGATGGGGACATTGTAACTGAGACAGTAGGTATTATATTTGATAAGACAACTACTATTATAAGGGACAGCGATCAGAGATTGGTTCTATCTGCCGACGGCAGATACAAACTCCTGGAACCTGGAGAAGGGTTTATATTTAATTTGACTAGAACTAACTCTCTCCCTCCTTTAAATATGAAAAGAATAGGTATTAGAGGACTTAATCCAGGTAACGCTTATACAGCTAATATAGGCGGGGCACAATTAATTCCTTTTGTAGTTGTTAAGGCTATATCTGGGGCAGAGCACGGAATTAAAATTCCAATCATATACAATTGCCTGGATATTAGAGGTGTCGGCTTCACCCTCATACCAGCAGTAGGTGTAGGTAAGGACCAGATTATCCTCAAGAATAAAAAAGAAATTATGAGCCTAGCAACGCAAAAAGAAGAGCCCAATAAATTATCGTTATATAATATATTCTTTAAAAGTCATACCCCTATAGTATGTTTATCCGAAGATACAGAATTTTTACCGCTCAAGCAGGGAGAAATAAACAACATTACTTCAAGGAAAGATAAGATGTTCTTATTTAATGGAAATGTTAAATTGGCGGCATTCGGCGATAAAGTCATAATAGTGCTGACAGACGGGACACTTCCGACGTTTGATATTATCACGACTTGGACAGATAAAAGATCTGGGATGGATAGGCGTATAGAAGTAAATAATGTTGATAAAACTAAAGCAGTTAATGCCCTTAAAACCATAGGATACGACTTCGACACTATCTCAGAACTCATATATCAGGCAAAAAAAGAAGGCTACGCGGAAAAGGATCTCGGTATAGGCACATTTCCGTGGAAACTTGAACCCTCAATGAGTGCAGGAATGGCCGCAGTACACACAGTTGAAAACCTTAAGGATTCTCTGTTCTCTAAAGATAATTTAAAAGGGGCCTTCACTAACTTAACGAGTAGTGTTTTAGGGGGATTATTTGCTGAGAAGGATACAGGGGATAAAGTCCGTGAGTTCGGGGTATTCGCATCAGAAAGTAAGGCACTAGCAGAAAAACTAGAAAAACTAGCAGTAGCTAAAGAAAGTGGTACATTTACCAAGTTAGCAGGACTAATGGTTATTAAGAATAGGCTGGATAATCTGTTTGCGGATACATTACAAGGTGGAGAATACGTGGGAACGGAAGTGCTGAGTGAACTCACTGAGTTAGAGCCCTACATGAGTAAACTTGCATACGATTTAGTAGAACTAAAATTAGCTCAGGCGTTCCACAAAGACGAAATTGTATCGCCGAATGTAATAAATGCAACATTGAGGCACATGGATCAGCTACATAAATACGCAAAAGCTTTTGCCTAATTTATCCAGATTAATACGGGAGTAAATAAAGCAACGTCATGCCTGACGTTGCTTTATTAATTTGATAATGCTAGAATCAATGTAAGAAATAAAACAAAAGCAAGTAGTGGTGAGGCCTCAAACCGCCCTACTTATAAAACTTATACCACGAAAAAATTTAACGGAGAAAATCTCCGTTATGAGAGCAGGATAGTGGCCGCAGCTAACAAGGCCCACCCTGCGAAAATTAAGGTAGTTAAGCCCATGAATTCTATAGGCTTAAATTTGCGAAGCTCCTGAAAAATAGGGTCTTCCTTTAACACCTTTAACATATGTATTACCTCCCTTATATTAAATAAGTTATACCCTAATAATGAAAGGATGGACGACTATGAGTAATGAAGATTACGCTGGTTTAGATAAGAATGTAGTGTCTGCAGTTCTCTCTGTACAGAATAAAGGGCATGTTCGTTATATTAGATATTTACTAAGTAAACGTGTGCCTCCTACATCTATGAAGAAAGAGCTAGGAAGACTATCGTTGTCCGCTCCGGATAGAAATACTTTAGCTATCTACTTCGAACACCTCGTGTTGCCGATGATAAGAGAGTGCGGACTAACAGAATATTACACTAATTATTATGAAAGATTAGCTACAGGTAAAGCAGAAAAAGATACTACACCGACACTTAGCTTTGATGTAACATTCGAAGATAAAGACGCTGACAGAATTGCATTTTGCAGACTTGTTCGTAATTTAGAAATAGAAGATATGTGGAGTCGGGAGATAGTCAGATACTACGGAGGTATCCACCACATCCCACAGAATGAACAAGGTGAACGCGTCATAAAAGTAGTCAAACCTCGTAACGTCGAGAATATTCTAACTAGTCCACGGAAGTACGTTATAGATAAACTTCTATTGGAAAATGTTCCCGCGACTAGAATAGAGGCCTATTTGTGGGAGAAATATCAACTAAAGATAAGTGATGTGGATATCTCTGCTTACGCTAAGTACTTTTTTAATTTTGAACGCAGAGATATAGAGACATTATTAGAACAGTTGATTAATGAACGAAATAGCGTTGAAAGTGACCTCGAAATACTTTACAACAACGACGAACTTACGTTAGGAGATAAAGCTGCCACTGCGTCACAATATGAAAAAAAGATAAAATTTCTCGACGAGACAATAAGTGAGCTAAATACTAGATATTCTGAATTCAGCTACCAACAAGGATTAGACGAAAAGATAAGTCTCGAACTTATCATCGAAGATATAATTAAACGCGGGTACGATAGGTTCAAGATGTTAGACACGGCTAAGGATAGGGATGTCGTGAAGCCGATAACAGACATTTCAAAAATGGTATTCACCGCTATTGATAAGAAACACCAGATGGAAGATCACAAGATTAAAACTGAGCGCACTATACTAGATAGAGATAAAAGCGCCGGCGAAGTTATGCTTGAGTTATATCAAGAAGCGTACGACAGAGCCATCCAGAGCATGGAAACTAAACACGTCGCTGAGGGCGAAACTGAGGTATCTTTAGACGATATAGAAGGAGTTGACGAAGTATAAAAAAGAGGCGCGCAAGCGCCTTTTATTTTATAACTCGCGCAGTTCCAATATGAGGATTACACGGATCCTCATCCTGCATATATTGGAAGAACTGCGGCACAGCACCTTCTAACACAGCGAACCTACAGAGCATTCGCGCGAAGACACCGTCTCGCGTTTTTACTCTTGCAGCTTCAGGCATCATGGAGATGACTGTCTCTGCTACAGCAAAAACCCTGTATACGTCATGGGCATCTAGCCCAGTTTCATTAATGTGACACGGCAGTAAAACTGCCTTTTTCTTTTTCTTCTTTTTTCCGTTTACATGGAATCTATTACTGCGCTTGTATTCTATTACGGCTGGCTCACCTTCCAGCAATCCCTTTTCTAAAGGAAGGTTTTCTATGAGCTCTAATACATTAGAGTTCATATACGGTTCTATTGAACCCATGAACAGCCCCTTGAACAACTTCTCATTCAAGGAGCACATCGGCACTGATTCTAGTACTTCACCAGGCGATTCGTACTCACCTTCTGTGAAGTATTCCCTATCTTCGATAACGCTTTGTAAGCAGGTATTGAAAGTATCAAAGGCTTTCAACACCAACAACAGATCTTGCTGATTCATTATACAATTCCCCTTCCGACTTATTTTCTTACTTATACCACGTTTGTGATACATTATTGTAGTTGGGATAGTTCTGGGCTATAATTAATTTAACTGATAAAAGGAGCTGATTTATAATGTCAGAGTTTGACAATACTATAACATGCCTCATAGATAGCATCGAAGTCACAGCAGGCGACTGGCTTAATATGGAGAAAGAAGCTTTTATCCCTGCTGTGGCCGCTGCTGGAAGAGCTATATTACCCGCTGCTAAAACATTTGCACGCCCGCTCATGAATTCTTTAGCACGAATACCTGGAGCACAAAGAGCGGGTCAA
>Ga0265294_10003200_pt1 | contig 21107 bp, 10 predicted proteins | sample MunlanPumphouse3_FD_192504 | JGI IMG/M metagenome (GOLD analysis project Ga0265294, IMG submission 192504) | Groundwater microbial communities from a municipal landfill in Southern Ontario, Canada - Pumphouse #3 | ecosystem: Environmental > Aquatic > Deep subsurface > Groundwater | place...
TTCTTCTTATCCGTGTTGTTCCGTGTTATCCGTGGCTAAAAAGAGGGCGTATACAATACGCCCCTACGTCAATCATCATTGCGATACATCCTCCGAAGCTACTAAAGCGAAGGGGGAAGCAATACCACAACTTTTCACTTTTCATTTTTATCTTTTAATTCTTTATTTCTTCTTTCTTATCTGTTTTAATCTGTCTCATCTGTGCCATCTGTGTTCCATCTTCTTTCCCCAAAACTGTATCTAAGCCTGTTTATATTGCACTTCAAACTAATTAACAATAAAAGGATTTGACAAAAAGTAAAAGCGATTATTTAGTACAATTATGAAATTAAAAGAATCACGCAACCCCAATATTTATTATAGCTTTGGCAATAAGCATGTTAGTTTAAGAAACGTAAAGTCTAAGTTAGTGAATCTAACTTGTTCCGACGAGGAGATTGACTTTAGTCATTTAGTGCTGGTAGAGCAGACTCATTCTGCCGAGATTAAGCTAATTGAGTCAGCAGATCTTGGTTCAGGCTTTCTGGATTCTAAGCCGGAAATACCCCTAGTGGATGGATTTGTGTCAAACCTGCCCAATGTTTTTCTCGTGATTAAGACAGCAGACTGCGTTCCTATCTTAATTTACAGTAAGAACACCCCAGCGGTTGGGGCTTGTCATTCAGGTCGAGAAGGCACTAAAAATGGGATTGTGAAGAATTTGATCCGTTCGATGCACTCCAACTTTGCTTTAGCTAAAACAGAGCTGGTAGTACTGGTTGGACCTTGTATTAGTGGAAAGAATTACCAAGTGGATCAGGCTACTTTTGCTGATTTTGTTTTAGCAACCGGAGTAGAGCAAGAGAATTCAACTTTAGATCTGCAAAAGGTGATTTTACGTGATATTTTAGAATTGGGTATTTTGCGAGAAAATGTGCATTTCAGTAAGCACTGCACATTCACAGATGACAGTTATTTCTCCTACAGAGAGAATAAAACAACAGAGAGACAGCTCTCAATCATAGGAATCAAAGATGGAAAGATACACAAATAGTAGAGAAGATTTAGTTATTCAAGTAACAGAAAACAAGCTGTGTGCTACAATGACGATTAAACGTGAAAGTGGTGTTGTCGAACAAAATGAAATCCTGGATTTGCTGAATAAAGCGGGGATTACCAATGGTTTTATCAGTAGCATTGATCAAGAGGGGGAGAAGTTAATCAACAAACCCTTTAAGATTGCTGAAGTAAAGACGATTGATAAAGAGATAGCCATTGAATTATATTATAAAAATGAAGAGATCTACTATCCCAAGACACCCTTGAATGAGGCTAATATTTTCCGCTTAGTTTATGTTCAGAAAGGCTCACCTATTGGCAAACTCAGCTTTGATGAGGATATGCTTAGCCGTAAAGATGTCTATGGCAATTATCTTATTTCCCTGAAAGGACGTGATAGCATAATTGATAAGTATAAAGGTGCGAATATCAGTTTTAATTTAGACACGATGGAATATCTCGCTGATATGAGCGGTTATTTATCTTCCGATTCTGATGGTAAATATAACATTGTGAATAATTTGACAATAAAACAGGATATTAACCGTAACTATGGTAATATCTATATTTTAGGGAATCTCAAGATTATTGGTGAAGTTAGTGATGTGAGGCATATCAGAGTCTTAGGAACATTGACTATTGAAGGAAATGTTACAGAGAGTAATCTTTATGCGGAGCAGGGAATTCTGATTAAGGGAATTATAGAAAATTGCAATGGTGGCGGAATTACTTCTCCTAAAAATATTGAGTGCCAAGAGATTAGACAGTCTAAAGTCTTTGCCGGTGGTGAGCTGATAATCAACGGTTCTGTGCTTAATTCTCGGGCGGTAGGGGAGAGTGCAGTTATAGTAGCTGAAGAAGCAGATGTTGTGGCTTCTGAATTACATAGTTCACGCCATATCAAGGTTGGCAATGTTAAGAATAGCAATACTGCTAATTCTAATTTGGAAATATCTGTAAGTCCCTATACTAAAGAGCAACTCATGGTTTTCACACGTGAATTAGTCTATTTTACTGATAATGATAGTGGCAGTGATAAGATTCCTGTAATTAGACAGGAGATAAAGGATTTAGAAGAGATTCTTTCTAAGAAGGTTGAAGAAGCAATAGAGTTAGATAACAATAATGCTTTATTGATAGAGACGACTAAGCAGATTGATAAAGGGGTTAGAGTCAAGATTCTTAAGGATTATATTGTCGTTTCAGACGATAGTTTTCATAATAAAAAGATTATTAATTTAAAATGAGGATAGAAGAGAATGAGTAGAAAAAGTATATTATTAGGGCTATTCCTAGTAGTTTCGTTGTGGTTGCAGGGATTTGAACCACATTTTGCTAAAGACCCGGATATTTCTCCGGACGGAAAAGAGGTCTGCTTTATTTATAAGGGAGATTTATGGAAAGTGCCTTTTGATGGTGGCATAGCGATAAGATTAACTGACACAAAAGTTTCAAATTATGAACCTCAATATTCACCTGATGGTAAGAATATAGCGTTTATGTCTAATCGTGACGGCTATAGAGGCGTCTATCTGATATCCAAAGATGGGGGCGAAATTTCCACAATCAGTAATGCCGGTTATGGATTACTCAGTTGGTTTCCTGATGGGAAATCTCTTTTAGTCAGTAATTATGACACAAGATTGGGTATGGGATTCTATCGAATTTCCTTAGATGGCAAGCGCCCCGAAGAGATAACTTTGGTTGGCGGTGCTTTTGCTACTATTAGTAAAGATGGCAACAGTATTGTCTATAATGATAGGGGAGATCCATACCGGGAAGCGTATCGTGGCAGCACTAACGGTGAATTGTGGAAGTATGATATTAAACAAAAAGAGTACCACAGACTAACCGATACAGATGTTACTGAACGTTATCCGGTTTTTTCTCTTGTAGATGAGAACAGACTCTACTATGCGAAATCTGATGGCGAGATATTCCAGCTTTACCGTGCTGATAATTATGATTTTAAAAATGAACAGAAACTTACAAGTTTTCCTACTTGGTCAGTGAGAGATATCTCCATAGCCCGCACTTCCAACAAGATGGTGTTTGAGAAGTTTAATGAGATTTGGTCTTATGACGACTCCGGCACAGGTAAGGGAAAAGCTAAGAAGATAGAGATTGAAATTAGAGAAGTTATAGAAGAGACAAGTATGGTGCGTAAATATGTGAAAGACGGTTTTGAAGATTTTGAAGTCTCTTCTAATGATAAATTTATTGTGTTTATCTATGAATACGATCTTTTCATTGTTCCTGTAGCTGGTGGAACTGTTAAGCAGATAACTCATAACCAAATGCCTATTGAAGGCCTTAGAATCTTGAGTGATAATAAGACTGTTGTCTTTAATGGCAGAGAGAAAGGTGAAGGGCATTTATATAAATTCAGTATTGATAACATAGAGAAGATTGAACCAATTGGTTGGTCGCAGAATATTGTGGTTAATTCAGTCTCTGCCACAGAAAAGGGAAATTATTTAATTAGCTATTATGTGGACAGAAATCAACAAAATCTTGCTTTGACAGACTCTCTTTTTAAATCTTTCAAGCCTCTCGAATTCAATAAATATAACCTTAATTCTTATGCAGAACGCCAGAATTCACGATATGTTGCTTACACTGAATATGATGTAGAAAAGGGTATTTTCTATCTCTATTTGAGAGATACCGCGATCAACGAATCTTATCTTTTATATAATTCCTATAAATCTTTTTATAATCTAACTTGGGGTAAAGATGATAGAACTCTCTTTATCACAGAAAGTGGTAATATTAAAAGAATTGATTTATACCCTTTCAGCGAATTAGCAGAGTATAAAGATTCATGGCAGGATATTTTGGCTGAACCTATAAAATCTGAATCTGATAAGCTGGAAAAAGAGGTCAAAAAAGAAGAATATCCAGAGTTGAATCTAGAATTAAAAGGTGTAGAATCGCGTATTTCCACGGTAATTGATCTGCCCGGTTATAATTATATTCTCACTGTAGTTAATGATTCTACTTTCTATTTTGTTAATTCCGGAAGTGCTACTACTATCTATCAAGCGAATTATAAAGGTAAAAACAGAGAGAAAATTGAGACAATAGAAGATCGAAATTACTACTCTTTTAATGAAAAATCCCTGACCTATTACTATAATCCAGGTGGAAAAATTAATTCAATCAATCTCAAGACACATGCTAAAAATGAAATTAGTAATGATTTCTTCTATGAATATGACATGAACACCGTTCGGAAACAGGTGTTTAGAGAAGTTTGGGGACAATTCGGACTCAACTTTTACGACCCTGAGATGCATGGAATAAACTGGGATAAATTATATAAGAAATATGAGCCTTACTTGGAATATTGCCAAGACGAAGAGGTGCTTTCTAACATCGTAGATGAGATGATTGGTGAAGTTAATGCTTCCCATACCGGCTTTAATCCGCCTTCGAAAGAGGGAAGATTCTACTATACATCAGGCTATATCGGTGCAGAGCTCGACTTCTCTCAAAGATTAAAAAAAGGGGTTAAGTTTCGCAAAATCTTCAATGGCACACTTTTGAAAGATGTGTATAAAATAGAAGCTGGAGATCTTCTCGTTGCTGTAAATAATCAAGAGATTACAGATACTACCGATATCGAGAAGCTGTTTTTTAACACTCAAGGCAAGAAAATTAAGTTAGAGATTAAAAAGGGTAAAAAAGATACCCGTGAACTCTATGTTGAAGGCTTGAGCTGGAGAGAAAATAATGAGTTAGAATATAACGATTGGGTGAATAGTCGCAGCGAAATAGTGCAGAATAAATCGGCTAACAAAATCGGCTATCTCCATATTCAAAGAATGAACGGCTCCTCTTATTCTAAATTCTTAGAGGATTTCTGGAATGATAATCTTAAGAAAGATGGCTTGATTATTGATGTTAGAGGAAACGGTGGTGGTAATATAAGTGAAGAACTTGTAGAAGCTATTCGTAAAAAACCGCTCTCCTACTCATCTTTTAGAGGAATGAAAAATAAGAAGTTTAAAACACCTAAAAGATATTATGATAAACCAATTGTGGTGCTCATAGATGAAGATTCTTTCTCAGATGCTGAAGTTTTTCCACATTTAGTGCAAGAACAAAAGCTGGGTACTATCATTGGTATGCCTACAAGCGGTTCTGTGATTGGTACTTTTGATATAGATCTCTTTGATGGTTCTTCCTTGAGAATACCTAGATCAGGTTGGTGGACTTTGAGTGGAACTAATATGGAGGGAAATGGAGTGCAACCGGATATTCGCGTAGAACATACTCCGGCTGATAAACTTTATGATACAGACAGACAGTTAGATACAGCTATCGAATTCTTACTGAATAAATAAATATAACTTAGACATAACTTAGAAAAAGAGCAACCTGAAAGAGATTCTTGACGGTTGCTCTTCTCTTTTACTTGGGTCGTTAGAGGGCAAGAGGATTGAATTTCGAATATGAGTGGAAGAGCTAAAGAAGGCGGAGTGGATGAGCTTAACACGTTTAAATTCGTGCAAATTCGTGTGAAGGTCTTTTTATATTATCATTCTTCATTATAAATTATTTCCTATTTATTCTTGACAGGATTAGCAGATATGGATAATGAGTGCTAATAAATATTTTTGAAAGGAGTTAATATGTTCTTTTTCGATCCAACCATGATGATCTTGATACCTGCCATTATCTTAGCCTTCTGGGCTAACCATTTGGTGAAAAGTAATTACAATAAATATAAGAAAGTTGAAAACAACGTTGGTATGACCGGAGCAGAAGTGGCTCAAGCAATTTTAGAAAGAAATGGAATTGGGGATATTCCGATAGTCGCGGTGGAAGGTGAATTAACAGACCATTATGATCCTAGGAAACGCGAAGTAAGACTTTCTAAAGATATCTTTTATGGTAATTCCATAGCTTCTGTAGCTGTGGCAGCCCATGAAGTAGGACACGCTCTTCAGCACGCCCAAAGTTATGTACCGCTCAAAATTAGACATGCCATTTTCCCTGTTGCACGCTTTGGTTCCGGTGCAGCTTTTCCCCTCTTCTTTATAGGATTTCTTTTTTCAGCTCCATTCTTGATGGATATTGGAATAATCTTCTTCGTGGCAGCACTTCTCTTTCAAGTAGCAACTTTGCCGGTTGAATTTAATGCTTCGCAAAGAGCTTTTAAACAATTAGGGGAAGGGTTTGTAATTGACCCAAGAGAGATGGTAGGAGTGAAGAAAGTCCTTAATTCAGCAGCTTTGACCTATGTCGCTGCCACTTTAATGGCACTTCTCCAAGTAATTAGATTGTTAGCTTTGAGAAACTCACGGAACTAACAAATGGCTAGCCAGCAAATGTTTATCTTAACAATTGATGCTCAAAAGCTAGCTAAATGGCTCAGACTCTTAGGCTATGATACCAAGGTAATAAGGTCTGTTTCTTTGCTTAACCTGATCAGAATTGCCAAAAAAGAGAAGAGGATTATCATTACCAGAAGTAAAGAGATTCTTAAGCACCCACTCGAATTTGAGAGAATCTTTATTCATAGCGATCAACTGGAAGCTCAATTAGAAGAGCTGAGGCCTTTCCTGAAATATGAAGAAGAGTTCGTGTTTACAAGATGTCCGGAAGATAATGATTTGCTTGTGGCAATAGATAAAGAGAAGATAATAGATCTCATTCCTGCCAAAGTTGCTGAGCTATATGATAGCTTTAAGATTTGCCGGAAGTGTGGGAGAGTTTATTGGCAAGGGTCGCATTATGAGAAGATAGAAGATTTATTAAAACGAGGTTTTAATAATTAGCAATTAGTAATTAGTAATTAGCAATTAAGAGAAAGACTTTCACACGAATTAAGACGAATTAAGACGAATTAACACGAATTAAATGCATGTTGATTTGTTGATTTGTTGAATTGTTTAATTGATTAATTGATTGTTATTGGATGCGATACCTCTTAAATCCCCTTGGGGATAAATAGTTTAGCCTGTGTGTTGAATTCTTGTATTTCAAGAATTAACCACAGGTACGGATGTCAAAAATAGACATATCCCTGAAGGGGATTAATAGAAAAACGGTCAAATTATTTAGGACTGGACAAAAAGGGTTTAGGGTTTAGGGTTTAGGGTTTAGAAAGCAAAGTTTAGATTAGGGATGTATTGACACATACGCTCTTTTTGTTCTGCGTAGAGACGCAACATTTTGCGTCTATCAAACCCCTGCAGGGCTATCTCCTAACTCCATATTTTACAAGGGGCTTGTATCCTACTTCGCTAAACTTCTTAGGATAGACTCCCTTGCTGACAAATATCACCCTTTCTGGGCTTTAAGAGATTTGTGAAGTCTTAATTTATCCCTAATTTTCCTTAGGGGATTTAAAAGTTTGCGAAACGATCTCTTATCAATTAAACAATTAAACAAATCCACGATTCAACAGTTCAGCATGTATTTAATTCGTGTAAATTCGTTTAAATTCGCGTTAATTCGTGTGAAAGTCTTTCATTATTCATCATTAATTATTATTATTTATTGACAGCATTTTAATCTCAAATATCGTTAATTAGATAAAATTAAGATAGGAGTAAAATTATTATGGCTTTTGTACATCTGCATAACCACACGCAATATAGCTTGTTGGATGGTGCCTGTAGAATAGATAGAATGATTGCTAAGTCTAAAGAATTAGGCATGAATGCTGTAGCAATGACAGATCATGGAAACATGTTTGGAACAATTGAATTTTATAATAAGGCAAAAAAAGCAGGAATAAAGCCGATTATCGGTACAGAAGCTTATGTTATAAATGGAGAATTTAATACAGAAGAGAGTAAGCATGCCAAACGTTATCATTTAGTGTTGTTGGCGATGAACTTGCAGGGGTACAAGAATTTAATCAAACTTTCGTCTCACTCCTTTATAGACGGCTATTACTATAAACCACGCATGACAAAAGCTGATTTGGCAAAGTATAGTGAAGGTATCATTGCCTTATCTGCCTGTATTCAAGGGGAAATTCCCTATAATTTACTACAAGATGATTACGACGCAGCAGTAAAAGCACTTCACGAATATAAAGAGATATTTCCCGGAAGATTCTATATGGAACTGCAAGATCATGGTTTAGATAAAGAGAAACAGGTAATGCCTCAATTGATTAAGCTAGCTCAAGAGACAAACACCCCGCTTGTAGTAACTAATGATTGCCATTATCTAAACAAAGAAGATGCCACTGCTCACGATGTGTTGTTGTGCATTCAGACCGGGAAAAGATATCACGAAGAAGATAGAATGAGATATGATACGCAAGATCTCTATTTCAAGACTGAAGAAGAGATGAGACAGCTCTTTCCCGCATTACCGGAAGCTTACGAAAATACCCAAAAGATTGCTGACCAAATAGATTTAGAATTATGCTACGATGAATTCTTGTTTCCGGAGATAGATGTTCCTAAAGAATATAAAGATATGTCTGATTACATGAGAGGGTTAGTGCTTGCAGGAGCTAAGAAAAGGTATAAAGAGATTACGCCTGAGATTCAAGAGAGAATTGATTTTGAATTAGGAATCATTCACACGATGGGTTATGACGGTTATTTCCTGGTTGTGAAAGATTTTATTGATAAAGCCCGCGAAATGGGGATTCCGGTTGGTCCCGGTCGTGGTTCTGCAGCGGGAAGTATCGTTGCTTACACTTTAGATATTACCCAACTTGACCCTCTTAAATATGGACTGCTTTTTGAAAGATTCTTAGACCTCGAGCGCGTTGGGATGCCGGATATAGATATTGACTTCTGTGCCCAAGGCAGAGGAAAAGTGATTGATTATGTTGTGGAGAAGTATGGCAGAGATAGTGTTACGCAAATCATAACCTTTGGAAAACTAGGTGCTAAGACTATAATTAGGGATGTGGCACGGGTGATGGATGTATCTCCTCAAGATGCAGTTAAAATGACAAAGTTGATTCCCGGAACTCCTAAAATGACGCTTGATAAGGCGGTTAAAGAGTCTGATGATTTTAGGTTAATGATGGAAAGTAATGACAACTATAAAAACATTTTCAAGATTAGTAGAGTTTTAGAAGGTTTAATCAGGCAAACCGGGATTCATGCAGCCGGAGTTGTGATTGGACCAGGTGATTTGAGTAACTATGTTCCTCTTACTACTTCTACTGAGAAAAATGGCGAGAGCGCTGTCTTAGTTCAGTATGAAGGAAAATGGCTTGATGATTTAAAACTCTTAAAAATGGACTTTTTGGGCTTGAAAACCCTGACTATTATTCAAAAAGCTATAGAATATATCAAGAAATCTCAAGGCTTAGAAGTCGATATGGATACTGTTGATATCACAGACAACGAAACTTTTAAACTACTTTCTAAAGGATTAACAGACGGAGTATTCCAGTTTGAATCTGCCGGTATGAAAAAGTACCTTTCTAAGCTTAAACCCAACAAATTTGAAGATTTAATAGCCATGGTTGCTCTCTATAGACCAGGTCCTATGCAGTTTATTGATACTTTCATTAACAGAAAGCATGGACGCGAAGAGATAACCTATGATCATGAACTGACAAAAAGCTCCTTAGAAGAGACTTATGGTGTTACGGTTTATCAAGAACAGGTGATGCAGATTTCGAAGGCAATGGGTAATTTCACCAGCGCTGAAGCAGGTGTTCTCAGAAAAGCTATTAGTAAAAAGAATTTGGATATGATGGCAAAGATGTTTGTGAAATTTAAAGAGGGCTCAATCAGTAATGGCGTTGATGAGAAAACTGTTCAAAAGATTTGGGATAACTGGCTGGAATTTGCGAATTACGCTTTTAACAAAAGTCATGCTGCCTGCTACGCCTTTATTGCCTTTCAAACAGCCTACCTTAAAGCTCATTACCCTGTGGAATTTATGGCATCTATTCTTTCTTTAGAAGATGACCCGGCTAAGATTCCTTACTTCATTGAAGAGTGTGCCAAAATGGATATTGAGGTGCTTCCTCCGGACATAAACAACTCGGATAAAGAGTTTACTGTTCACGGAAATAAGATTCAATTCGGACTGAGAGGAATAAAGAATGTTGGAACTGCTGCAATTAAAGAGATTCTCGAAGACAGGGCTAAAATAGGTCCTTTCTACTCTCTCTTTGACCTGAGTAAACGACTAAATGGTACAGCCGTTAACAAGACTGCTCTAGAGAGCATGATTTGCTCAGGAACTTTAGACTCCTTAGATGGATTCAGATCCCAAAAGTGGGAAGCAATAGCTGATGCTTTAGACTACTCTTCCACTTGCCAAGGAAACAAAGACCAAATGACGCTCTTTGATTTAATGGATAATGATGAAGTGGCTACAGACTACTATCCAGAGCTTAAGAAAATAGGTGAGTGGAGCAATAAAGAGAAGTTGAGACGCGAGAAAGAGGTCTTAGGCTTCTATGTTTCAGGGCATCCCTTAATGGAGCATCGTTATATTATAGAGAGTATCGTAAACGTAGATTCTCAATATTTAGCTCAAGGTATTGGAGTTGGTTCAAATATAATTATTATCGGAATTGTCGCTGCCAAAACAAAGAAGAAAGCTAAAAGCGGTGATTATTATGGAGTAGTAACCATGGAGGATATGAAGGGGAAATTCGAGATTAACCTCTACAAAGAGAGATTTAGAGAATTCTATGACCTGCTCGAAATAGGAGATGTCTATTATATCACCGGAAATCAGAGCAACTTCAATAATGATGATGCTATTCTTAAAATTAATCCCAATGTTATAAAACCATATGCTGATTTTAGAAAAAACATTAGTGGTGAGGTAACTATTAACTTAACTCAAGAAGATCTACTTAATCTTGTGAAATCTGACTATCTGGATCTTTGTAAGAAACATTCCGGGAAACATAGTTTGAAATTCGTAGTAGAAACTAAACTATGGGATGATATTGTTCTTGTTTCACAGAATATAACAGTTGACCCATGTCAGGATTTTTGCCGCTATTGGGAGAAGAAAGAGATATTTTTTTCAGTAGAAGGGAAAGTTAAATGAGATTGAGCGTTGTCATCATTTTATTATTCATAACTCAACAGTTGTGGTCAGCTAACCTGACTACCGAACGAGTAGGCGAGACTTCTTTATTAGCTCTTACAATAAGCACTACTGAACTATATAGTAAAAATGATGAATTTTCCTATCGTGTGATTTTTGAAGTGCTTGATAGTAAGGATAAAATTGTCTATTTAACCAAAAAGGATATTCTCTTTTCTAAGCAAGCAGTCGATAAGAATAGTCAAATCATACTTTTGTTAGAAACCGATCTTGGACCAGCATCTTATACAGGTTATCTTAAAGTTAACAGCACGCTGAGAAATGATAAAAGTGAAGAAAAGTTTGATTTTGTAATAGCGGAAAATAAACCCTTCTCAAATCTTTATCTCTTCAGAAAAGTCAATGATGTCAATATCGAAGTTATATCTTGGGATGAGATTAAGAAATACTCAGATGTTTACTTATATCAACTCTATGAAGAGAGTGTTACAGATCTATCCTTTATTAGTGAAAACGAAACTGAAAGGAAAATAACTTCTATTACTCCGACAGATAAACTTTACAAACTTATTGATAACAGTTATTTTACGCTTGAGCATAAAAAGAGTTATGTGGAATTTAATCTGCAAAATAACTTCTACCAAGCGGAATTAAAGATCTTAGCTTACATGAATAGCTTCCAAAAGAAATATAGCTGGGAAGATCAACTTGAACAGATTAGATACATTGTGAATGACAGAGCTTGGAAAGAGATTAACAGCGGAAAACTAAATGACTCTGAGAAAGTACTAAGATTCTGGCAATCTCAGAATCCTAAAAATACCCCTAATAATGAGCTGCAAGATATTTTCTATAACAGAATTTTACAAACTGAACAGAAATTCTCTGTTCATAAATATAAAGATGGTTGGAAAACCGATAGAGGCAGAATTTATATCAAATTTGGTGCACCTGATGAGATAAGCGTGGATAATCTACCACTCGGAAGGTATCCTGCCCAAAAATGGCAGTACTACCACTTGAATAAAACTTTCTATTTTTACGATAGAACCGGAATTGAGGATTATAAACTATATAACAAAGAAGAAGAGTATGGATTTTAAAAAATTAATCGGACTATTATTGGTGTTGTTTATTGGTGTTGTTTCAGCTGAAAACTTGAGAATTAGTGTAGAAGGGTTAAACTTTTTCGAAAGCGAAAACCGAACCCTAGTTGATGTTAATTATTCTATCAAGTACAACGATTTAACTTTCAAGGTAAATGACGATAAAAGCGGTGCTATAGCTGGTTTAAGAGTTGAGGTTAAAATAGTAAGTGGTGAGAAAATACTTCATCAAGAATCATTTGCAGAAAAGATAATTATTACCACTTTAGAAGATATTGAATCAACTTCATTAGAACATATTGATAGGTATAGTTTCGATTATGCGTCACCGGGTAACATGTTAGAGATGACGTTTATAGACCTTGTTAGCAATGAAACCTATATTTTTAAGAAAGTGCTACCTGTTATTAATGATAAATTCATCAGTGATGTTGAGTTAAATGATTATATAACAAAAGGCAATAAAGAGAGGTATCAGTATATGTATCGCGGAGATTATCTCTATAAGGCAAATCCTTCGAGAATCTTCTATAAAGAGACTTCTGACAGCGTTTATTGCTATTTTCAACTAACAGGTTTAACCAGAAATTCCAAAATAGATTGGAAATATAACTACAGTATTGAAATTAAAGATGGTTTCCAGCAACAGGTAGATTACATAGAAAAAAGCGGGGTTTACGCAAACTCCACAGCTTCGATCAAACAGGGAATTAATATTGAAGCCCTTTCCAAAGGAATCTACTATATTACTATTAAAAATATGGATAAATTCGAAAATAATAGAAATTCTACTGATTTCTCGATTTCTGACTATGTCGGTCCCTCTTATAATATTCTCGCTGATTTAGACGATGAATACCAACTTATGAAGTATTTTGGCTATTCACAATCATCTGTTTTGTGGAAAAATTTCCTCACTTCTAAAAAAAGAAGAGAGATTAATCAATTCTGGATGAGGTACTCAAACGCCGTCAATCAGCCGGTTGAGACCTTCTTAGGCAAGCTAAAAGAGAAAGTTGAATATGCTAACAGAAAATATTCACACCACAAACAAGGCTGGTCTTCAGATCGCGGGAAAATCTATATTTTGTTTGGTGCACCGGACGAAATTGAAAAATTCCTAGTAGGTGAAGTAGACGCTACCGATAAATATGATTCTGAAGCCTTAATAGATAAAAGAGCTGTGTTTAATGACAAAGAATATGAGATTTGGCGCTATACTTCAACTAAACTAGCCAGCTATACCTTCTTTGACATCAACATGAATAATAGCCATAAACTAGTTTATGTCTATAATGACCCAAATATCACTGTATCATCGGATTATAAATTCTATTTTGGACAAGATTTTGACGAAAATAGGTTAAAATAGATATCTAAAAGCATTGTCATAATGATCAACTTTGTATTCTTCTCGATAAGGATGCTTCACAACAGTGATTATGTCAAACCTGATCATATATTCTGCATACTGCTGGTTTTTTTCTATAAAATCAGCAGTTGCTCTACTAATCTTGCGTTGCTTAGCTTTAGTTACCGATAGTAAAGTTTCTTCAGAATCAATCTTGCTTCGTGTTTTTACCTCAACAATGATTAGTAAATCATCTTTTCGAGCTATTATATCTATTTCTCCTGCAACACAACTATAATTCTGGGATACTAGCTCAAATCCTTTGTTAATGAGATATCTAACAGCTATTAGTTCTCCAAATTGACCAAATTTAAGGTTATAATTATTTTTCTTCATAAAAAACAAAAAAAAGCTTGACTCTATTTTGTCAATTAATTTAAATAGGTATGAGTGTAATATAAATAAATTTAAACTTGATTAATAAATGATTAAGTGTACGCTAAGGAGAAATGATAATGAGAGAAAAGATTTTACTCATTTTGAGTATTTTGTTCTGTATGAATGTTTTAGTAGCTGTTCCTTTTGGAACTTTGGGCAATATTGATGTACCGGACGGATTTGTAATGCCAGCAAATCAGATCGCTGTTAACTTCGCATCGTATCTAAGAGATGAAGCTATGGATAGTTCTGATAAAGCCGGATACGATTATAACTATGTGATTCAAGCCAAGTATGGTTTGTTTGACAGAGCTGAAATAGGTCTTGTCTATACTGGAGATGAAATTTTTTACGTGAACGCTAAATTCCAGTTAGTTCGCGAATCTTTTGAATATCCAGGTATTACCATCGGAGTTGATAACCTCTTCTCAAAAGTTGGTACCGATGCTTTTGATGAAACCCACAAAGATTATCACAAATGGGAAGATATCGAAGATCGTGGCGCATACGAGAGAAATTCATTTTATGTTGCAGCAACTAAATCTTGGGCTCTTAGAGATGTAAAAGTCCTCGGTGACATGCAATTATATGTTACTGTTGGTATTGGAGTAAATCGCTTTGTTGGACAAAGAGATCTTGCTGAGGACTTTAGTGGTCTCTTCGGAACTTTTGAATATTATCCAACTCAACTCTTCCCTAAAAACAACTTCAGTGTTTTTGCTGAACAAAGTGGACATGCTATTAATTTAGGTGCTAGATATTCTTGGAAAAACTTGGGCTTACAATACTCAGTTATTGAAATTGAAGAGTTCATCAAAGATAACCAAGATAACTTAAAAATGGCTTTCAATATTCAATACAGTCTTACCTATTGGGCTAATACCAAAACCACTCAAAGAGGAGCTTTTGAGCCTAATAAAGATCGTTTAAGAACCAATCAACAAATTTTCGAATCCGGTGCAGGTACAGGAAGTAGTATTCTTGACCAAATTAAAGCACTCAGAGCTGAAGAACTTAAAAGACAAACCGAATTGAATGACCTTATTAAAGAACTTGAAGAGTTAGATTAACCCAAGATTTATCAGATTTATAAGTAGGTAATATGTGTTGTAAAAAGAAGATGTACATATTTCTTCTTCTTATAAGTATTTCGATTCTGCCTCTAAATTCTCAGGCTATGGTTACAAAAAACAGTGAAGACAGTGCTGAATTTGATTTAGTAAAGAAGAAGAATGCTATTGAGGATAAGAGGATTGAGTTAGTAAATAATTTACAGAAGCAGAATAATTATGCTAAGATAGATTCATTATTTAAAGAAGACGAAGAAGCGTATTTTGAACTTTTAAACAGCAATGATGCCGCATACGCTAACTTTGTTAGAGAGATGATGTATAAGGCTTATAGGACCATTCCCGATCTACAGGATGATCTATTATTTATAGATTGCAAGAAAGCAGCATCTACACAAGATTGGGATTTGGCTTCCTTAAAAGCCAATGATTTAATCAGGAGATACCCAGATAGCAACAGAAAAAAAGCAGCTATCAGACTTTGGAAAGTAGCACTGATTAAGTCAGGAAAAGATCAAGAATTTATCCAACTAGTTGAACAATTCCCTGAATTTGAACTAGCTTCGCAAAGTTTTCAATACGGGCAATCACTTTATAATGTAGGTCGGTTTGATGAAGCACAAAAATACCTTACCGACTCAGCAATCGACGATAATTACGCATTAAGAGCAACAGCATCCTTAGGTTTAGTTGCTTTTGCAAAAGGCAACATTGAAGAAGCTGCCATTATCTTTGATTATTTAGAAAGTAACTATACTGTAAAAGAACCATATTATGACTTCGTAATATTGTCAAAAGCAAGATTATTTTCTCATTATGGAGATTCTCCTAATGCTATAAAATACTATCAAGCCTATAACAAATTAAATGCAAGCGGTATTAATGATGTTACTTATGAAATCGCTGTAACTCATAGAAAATCAGGTGATTTAAGCAAAGCAAAACGATACTTTGAACTTATCTTAGGTTCTAAGTATGCTGCTGATTATTATGTACCTACACTCTATAATTTGGTTATGATTGATCAAGAATTGAATGAAAGTAAGGAAGTCGATGGACTTGTAACTAATTATCAAGCCCGCGTAGATGATTATTTTGAAAGCCTGCTAGTAAACCGAACTCTAATTAATGAAGTTAGAACATTGCGTGACAACTATCTTATGGAAAACCAGAAGTCACGTAAGGATATTCTTCTTGAGCAAATTAGATCTAAAGAACAACAGGTATTGGTTAATCAGGTTGTGCTGGATGAAAAAATATCGTTTTTAGATGTAAGAAGTATTCATCTAATAAAAGAATTAGAATTAAGATTCTTGGAGACAACAGAATCATATTTCATAGAGTTAGAGCAAATAGAAAAATATAGAAATAGTCCTAAAACTGAATTAGTTAATGTTGTTGAAAGAGAAAGATCGGCAACAGAAGAGTCTTATCTGCTCGACATAACAGAAGAATTAGTTAAGGATATTGAAAATCTTAACGATGATCAATTTATAAGAGCTTACTGGTATGCAAATCAGATCTATTTAAAAAGAAAATATATCGTTAATGTTTCAAATTTAGTCGATAAAACTAACCATTTGCCGGAACAGAATGCTAAACTGAGAGGTATGCTTGACGCAGAAATCAAAGTTGTAGATGACATAAAGGTAATGGCGAAATTTGATTTAGCTGAATTTCCTAATTTAGCGGAAAAACAAGCACTAGTAGATCAAAAAATCGAAGAGTTCTTAGCTAAAGAAAAAAAACTTGAAGTGCAACGAAATATGGTTATTGATACTTATTATGAAAAGGTTGCAGATAAGAAAGAAAGAGTGGTTGCTGAAAAATTCATCCAATTAGATCAAGGAATTCAAGCATACTCTACCGCCTTTAGTAAGTTTACTAATATCAAGAACTCACAAAACACATATATCGAATATGTAAGCTTGGATTTAGAATTTAGAAAGTTAAATGAAAGTTATAAACAAAGAAGAAAACAGGCCGAGATTGACAGTATTTCTATTTCAGAAGCAGAAATTAACCAAATGGTCATCTTGAGAGAGAACCTTTATAACAGAACTAATAACTTTACTTTTAAGAATAACCAATTTGAAAACAACTATAAGCTACATTTTAACTTAGGTGAGTTAGCTACATTTGTTTATCCAACTAATCATAACCTTATTTATAATCATTACAAAACTGCTCTTCAGCTAAATCCTAATTTTGCTCAAAAAGATGCTATTTTGTATAATTTAGCCTATTACAAGAACCAAATGATAGATAATGAAATTGCTGATATTAAAGATGAGTTAATGAAAGATATTAATTATTTTGTTAATGACAAGCCAATCATGATCATCAAGAATGTCGATAAATATGCAGAAGTTATTGGATACTATTTAGAGTTAATGAAAGATATGGACAGTGAATATCAAATAGAAGCAATGTTTAGATTAGCTAAACTTTATTTTGATATTGCTGTAGATTCCGACAACACTACTCTTTATGTTGAAAAAGCGATAAAAGTCTATCAACAGGTATATTTAATTGGTAATCAAAATCAAAAATTCGAAGCTTTATTCCAGGGTGCATGGCATAAGATGTCTATTGGTAGGCACACAGAAGCTATCAATGATATAGAAATTCTAATGACACAAAAGAGTGAGTTTAGCGAAGAACAGACAAATAGATATGAGAATGGTGGAGATATTATTGCTTATTCGTTGAACTATATGGATGGTGTTGATGATGCAGAATATACCTCTTCACAATTTGTTTCTGAAGTCTTGTTTACTAAATTTGATGAAGAAACTGCTAATAGTATTTTTGCTAAGTTGATCTATAGAAAACAAATTTTTGACTCTTATAAAGATATTGTTAGTTTATACAATGTTAGGAGTTTAGTAAATCCGAATGCTATTACCAACCCTACATATACCGACTCAATTCTAGTTACTCTAGGTACTTATTCTGTTGAGATAGGTGATTCCTTAAATGCATGGGGTGAAAGAGAGTATAGAAATGCTTATGCTAAATACGGATATAATTCAGCTTGGTACGCGTATAACAAAGACAATGATATAGCCCCTTATGTGAAGTCTGTCCAAAAAGGCTTAGATGACTTCATTATTCCGGGTCTTTATAAGAAGATGAGTGCTCAAGCTACCTTACAGAATATCTCAGAATTTTCCCGCATTGTTGATGAATATTCTAAATACAAGGGTTTTAATGAAGAGATAAGAGCTGCTAAGCTAAGCTTGTATGATAGTAATGCTATTAATACATTAACAAAATACGTTATTGAAAATCCCGACACTACTTCTTATAGAATTGGTATCGAGGAAGTATATAAATATTTAGACAGAAACCCTAATAGTAAAGACAGAAAAGATTTAGAGCAAAATGCTTATAGCTGGGCTTTAAATACTACTGTTATTACAGATAGTGTAAGTTTCGATACACTACGATATTCTCCTGAAGAAGGGCAGAAAGTTATTGATAAAGCTCGAAGAGAATATTTAGAAGTTGCGGATAGATTTTATAATTATTTAGCTACTTCAAATTATCCGGATAAAGATAACACAATTCATAGTTTATTGTATTATCGCGGAATTAGAAAAGTCCAAACCGGGGATAATGAAGGAGCGCGTCAAGATTTCTTAGCATGCGACAGTTTAAACATTTCAAATGAGTTTAAAGAAGGTATCTATAGAAACCTTGCCGATATTTATAAAGATAAAGGCGATTATGACACATCCACAGAATATTTTGCTAAAGCTAAAACTTTTGCTAAAAAGGAAGATTTTCAAGGATATGAAATTGAAATTTATAGTAACAGATCTGCTAAAGTAACTCAGCTTAACAGCTCAGAAAAGAAAGAAGACAAAATTAAGGCTGCCCAAGAGATGGAAATAATCTTACAGTCTAGTGTTGTTGATGATAAAGCTAAAGCTAAAATTAAACGAGATGCAATTGCTCTTTATGCTGCAGGTGGAGATTATGATACTGCTATTGCCAGATTAATTTCAGAAGGCGATAAATCACAAGAAATTGATCTCGCCTGGGATAATTACGGTAGTGCAATCAGTATCGCCGACTCCTTAGGAAATAATAATAAAACTGTAGAGATAGAGAATAGATTTATGGAAAGATTCCCTACCGATAAACAGACATTTATTATTTTGGCAAAGAGATTAGCAGTAGTTGCAGATTCAACTTCAGCAGTCTATAACCCTAACCTAGCTTCTGAAAAATACAAAGAAATTTACGATAGAGCTTCGCAAACAGGTAAGAAATTAGACATTTCCGGGGGTAACTTGGAATTGGATGATTATTATTATAATAGTATTGAAATGAAGTGTCGTAATCTTTCCAAAGCTGATCAAGCTGTCGAATGGGTTAGTTTCCGCAACAAATTCCCACAATACAAAACAGTTCCTATTCTGAATCTTATCTGTAAGTTATATGAAGAATCAGGACAAAATGAGAAATATTTAGAGTATATTAAAATACTATATGCTATTGATAAGACTAATTCACTCTATCCTGTATATGCTATTGAAGAGCTTACTACAGTTGATAAGAAGATTTCTAAATCATTTCGTAAGAAAGATTGGAAGTCTATGCTCAGTGAAATAGCAGCATATAAGAAAATAGCTGATAAATTTAAAGCTGATGGCATACCGGCAGAAGATATTGCAGTTCCTCAATCATTAGAAAGATATGCACTATATACAACCGAGTATGAAAGAGAACAAGAGAAGAAAGAACTTCTAGCAGCTCTTGATAAGAATTTTAACCAATTTATGAAATTTATTTCAGTTTCACCAAATGATGATAGTCGTGTTAAGGTCAACACTGCAACATCTTGGGGTGGTAATTTATCTGGAAAAGATGGAAGAATAAGCAAACTTGATAATTTAACTAAACAACAGTTTGAGTTAATTGAAAAAGATATAGCAAAAGTTCTTGCCAGTGAACTTCTTAGTCCGAAAGAGAGAAGGGAACAGATTTTCTTACTTGATTATGCAAAATTCAAAATCTCAAAGTATGTTGGAGAAACAATTTATAATCAAATTGATAAGTATCTAACTATGACTAATGGACAATATGTTGCTTACGAAAATCAAGTACTTGGAAGAACTGATATAACTTATGACGAACAAGATGAAATTTTATTCCAGTATGAATCTAACATTGCCACAGCTCGAAGTGAATATTTCCAAAAGTATGCAGTTATAACTATTCAATACGCTCGCGATATGTATAATCTTTATATTAATGGCTTCACAACACAATTACCTAGAAGTGAAGAGGTAATGGCTTTCTTAGAAGTTAATAAAGTTGAAGAAGCAAAACCTAAAGATGAAATAACTATACCATTTACACAATCAATGAGAAAAGATTATTCTAATATTACAGATAATTTCTTCAATGATGGAAATAGAGATTTTATAATGTACAATATCCCAGGTGGAGAATCTCTACTAATTGAAACTGATATAAATTGCCCTATTTTCCCAATCGCTTCCAGATTTAGATTCCTTGAAGAAGGGAAATTCTGGCACGATGATGCAATTAAAATGACTGTTAAGTTTAATGACAATCCAATTGATATAAAAGGAATGGCATTGACTGATGGTGAAATAGATGATTCTTTATCAGTCTATCCTTATTTGTCTAGAACATTGTATAATAATGATAACAACTATACAAATAATTTCTTAAAAGGAAAAAATAAAATTAGTATCTCTATCGCGAATAATAGCTATCAAGAAATCAACGTTGGGATGATTTTCTCAATGATATACGATCAAGAGAAACTATATATTCATAACAACTCTACATTTGTAGCAGTGGTGTCAAACAACAGTTGGTTAGGTGCAGATGCTGTAACAGGCATTGAAATTACCAAAGCTGATTGGAAACCGGTTAACTATGGGTCCTTGGATGTTGATTATTCTAAGCTAGAAGCATTCCAAAATTCAGGAGCCATTCCAATCTGGATGAATGATGAAACTGCAACTGTTGAAACAAAAGTAGATACAAGCTTGGCTATTGCAGAAAACACAGTAGCTGAAGTAATTGAAAATACACCGGTTGTTAAATACT
>Ga0265294_10003203_pt1 | contig 21095 bp, 17 predicted proteins | sample MunlanPumphouse3_FD_192504 | JGI IMG/M metagenome (GOLD analysis project Ga0265294, IMG submission 192504) | Groundwater microbial communities from a municipal landfill in Southern Ontario, Canada - Pumphouse #3 | ecosystem: Environmental > Aquatic > Deep subsurface > Groundwater | place...
AAAAATAAGCAGTGTTGTTGGACGAACCAATGCGCAATATGAGCTAATCAAAGAGGGTGATAGGGTCTTAGTGGGATTTAGTGGTGGAAAAGACTCTACGACACTTCTTCACGCCTTAAATCACTTAAAACGAGTGGCTCCATTTAATTTTGAGTTTAAAGCTGTCACGGTAACCTATGGCATGGGTGAGAGGGTTGAGTTTTTAGCCAATCATTGCTCAAAATATGGTATTGAACATGAAATCATCGACACGGAAATTTTTGAACTTGCCGGCGAAAAAATCAGAAAAAACTCCTCTTTTTGTTCCTTTTTTTCTCGAATGAGAAGAGGGTACTTATACAGCACAGCGTTGGAGCAAGGATTCAACAAATTGGCGTTGGGGCATCATTTGGACGATGCGGTGGAGTCTTTTTTTATGAACTTTTTGTACAATGGAGCGTTACGAGCAATGCCTCCTAAATATATTGCAGAAAATAAACTTGAAGTCATACGTCCGTTGATTTTTTGCAGAGAGAGACAACTGCGAGCCTTTGCTCAAAGCAATGAAATAAGCGTGATTGGAGATGAAGCTTGTCCAGCTATGCGATTTGATATTAAAATGCCTCATGCCAGAGAAAATACCAAAAAAATGCTGGCAAAAATGGAAGAAGAAAATCCTCAAATGTTTGTCTCTTTAAAAGCTGCTTTTAACAATCTTCAAACCAATACCTTTTTTCAAAAAGAGTTTTTAGACGTTTAGCATTTATTTTTTAATCACTTTTGCCTTATTATAAAGGGAAAAAGTGATTGAATTTTCGTTTATTGGTCAACGGCTACTTTGTAGGTTGGGTCATCTTCATTGTATTCACAATAATACAAAGCCTCTTTTAAATTGTTTTTACAATCACTGCTTAAATATTTAATGCGTAAAAAGGTGTTTTCTTGTTTGTACCTTTCAACCACTTTTTCAATCGCTTCTAATGCTTTTTTATCGACAACTCGCACATTTTTAAAATTGATAATAACGGCTTTTGGGTCATGTTTAACATCAAATATTTCTAAAAATGACGTCACACAATAGCCATGTAAAGGACCATATAACTCATAGACTTTAACACCGTCTTCTTGTACAGAGACTTTAGATTTAACGTTCAGTAATTGTACAAGATATAAAACAAATGCAATCAGTAACGATGCGACAAAGGCAATTTCTAAATTGGCAACAATTGTAATAGCCGTGACTAAAACAAGAACAAATTTTTCAAGACTGGTGAGTTTTTTAATTTGATGTGTGTTTTGCCATTGGAAAAGAAAAATAGGAATAGTGGCTAAAATACCAATAAATACCGCAAGAGGAATAATCGTAATGTACTCTGAAAAATAGAGGATAAACAGCATGATAAAAATAGGAACTAAAAGCGTTGAAAATCGACCATAAGCACCGTTATTATAGTTTAAAACAGATTGCCCCAGCATTGAACTTCCTGCAGGTGCTCCAAAAAAACCACACGTAATATTTCCGGCACCCAACGCAATACACTCTTGATTGGCATTGCCTTTTTTTTCACCCATTTCATCGAGTAAATTTAAAGTAAGCAGGGATTCTAAACTGCTCACAAATGCAATGAGTAAGGAGTAGGGTAAAACCATCCAAATGGCTTCAAAGTTGATATAAATTTTAGGGATACTAAAGGTGGGAAAGGTACTTGATACCGTGGCTAAGTCTCCTATTTTTTTGGTATCCAAATCAAAATTGATAACAATAAAAGAGATAACCACCAAAGCCACCAAGCTCGAAGGAACAACTTTGGTTAATTTGGGCAGAAAATAGACTATTCCAATGGTTGCAAAAACCAAAATATAGTAGAGATAACTCTCTGCTTTAAAGGTATAAAATTGAGAAACTAAAGTAATGATTGCCAAGCCATTGACCAATCCAAAAAGAACATAATTGGGTACGAGGCGTATGTATTTAGCCATTTTAAAAACACCAAAAAGTACTTGAATTATCCCAGCTAATAGGGTTGCTAATAAAATGTATTGTAAAATCATTGTTGAGAGTTCACCGTTTTGTGTGAGTTCTTCTAAAATATGAGAAGGAGTTGTCTCTTTTACTTTGATGCTCAGTGAGAGTAAAACAACCGCTATTGCTCCTGTAAGTCCAGAAATAACCCCAGATTTTCCTCCAATAATAGCCGTAATCATACCCAGTATACACGCCGTATATAAACCAATAATGGGTGAAATTCCTGCAATTACAGCAAAAACAATGGTTTCTGGAATAAGCACAAGGGCAACAACAAAACCCGATAAAATATCATTTTTAATATTTGAACTGAGAAATTCACTTTTAATGTTTAACACCATAAAACCTTTTTAATAATCAGGTGATTATATACCATTAAGCTTTAAATTAGCGTAAAAAAAGAGTAGGCAGGAATTCAAGGTTTTTTAGCTATAATCCCAGCATAAAAATTTGAATTATGTAAAAAAACAAAGGAAACCGATGCATTTTTTATTTGATAAATACAATCATTTTAACTTAGCAAACTTAGCAACATTTTTTAATATAGCCGCCGGTGTTTTGGCGATTTATTTTTTAACTCACGGTGAATTTTTTGGAGCAGCACTCTTTGCATGGATTGCGGGAGCTTTTGATATCGTGGATGGGAAAATTGCTCGAAAATACAACTTATCGACACAATTTGGTGTACAACTGGATTCGTTTGCAGATTTCTTATCGTTTGTGATTGTGCCGACGATGTTTATCTTTTTTGCCATTATTGATGGTAAAGAGTTGGAGTTAAATAGTTTGTTTGTGGCTTTTGCTTTTATATATTATGTTATTTCAGGGTTACGGCGTCTGATTCAGTTTAATATTAATGCCGATGTGGGAAGTGTAGAAAAATATTTTACAGGTATTCCCACTCCTTTGGGTGCCATTTTATTGTGGTGTGTCTATTTAGTGTGGTTAACAGGTTTTGTTAATGATTATGTGGTATTGTCAGCAATGATTGCCATTGGGTATTTACTGAATTCAAAAATAAAAATCCCTCACTTATAATTGATGTCTTTTCCTATTACCGCCATTGATTTAGGTTCTAACTCTTTTCGCGTTGTTACGTACGATTTTAATACCAATACCATACTCAATGAGTTTCACGAAGTTGTGGGCATGGCAGATGGTTTGGTGGAAACAGGAAAAATATCCAAAGAAGCGCAAGAGCGAGTTGTTCACGCCATCCAAACGGCAGTAGAATGCTTGGAATTTGACCCTAAAAAAGCAGTTTGTGTGACCACTGCTGCCATGCGATACGCAAGTAACAATCAAGAAGTTCTTAAGTATTTTAAAGAACAAACGGGAGCAGATTTTACAATTATTGATCCCCAAGAAGAAGCTCGATTGACTCTTCTTGCCATTCAATATGCGTTAAAAAGAGAAGCCCAAAAAAGTGAAAACTTCGTGGTATTGGATATTGGTGGAGGTTCAACTGAAATTATAGTCAATACCCATGATACCTTTATTGCTCAAAGCTTTCCTTTTGGTATTGTAACCTTAACACAACAACACAACTCCATAGAATCAACCAAAGAAGCATTAAAAGTGTTACAAAAAGAGATTGCTAAATTTGTCAATTCGTTAGGCTTTGATTTGGGGAAATACACTTTTATCGCCACTGCTGGAACCCCAACAACGGTTGCTGCTGTTAAACTGGGATTAGATGCGTATGCGTATGACAAAAATTTGGTCAATGGTACGGTTGTAACCTTAGAAGATTTAGCAGATGCGTTAGTGTTATTTAAACATAAACCTCTTGAAGAGTTAACAAGGCTTGTTGGAAAAGGACGAGTTGAATTTATTGAAGTAGGGATTTTAATCTATCAAGCCATTTTTGAAGTTTTAGGAAAAAATGAATCCATCGTTTTTGACGATGGATTACGAGAAGGTGTGGCGATTAACCACTTTTTACAGTAACGTTACGATAATAATCGAACGCTTTGTGCTTGAACCGTATTGGCTTGAGAAGAGACTAAAAAGCCCAGTTGTGAAGTTACATTGGTTTTAGAAAAATCAAGCATTTCTTGTCCAAAATTGATGTTATTGGAAACGGCTTTAGACTCTAATTCTTTGAGTTGGTCTTGAATGGTATCTTTAGCAACGGTTTGTAAGCTTTTTTCAACACTTTGTAACTCTTTAGCACTGTTATTAACGGTTGTTGCGGATTCTTTAAATGCATTGGATAATTGATTGAGTGATTGCGGATTGTTTAAATCGGTTTCTCGAAATGAGGTAATTAATCCGTCTGATATTTTAGTTGTGTTGGGCATTTCAATAGAAAAACTCGCATTGTTCGTTACGATATTCAGATATTGTTCATCTTGATTGAGTAAACTGTTGTTATTAAATTTTGTATTTTGAGCGATTTCGTTAAAGTTTTGTAGAGACATTACAATCTCTTTTTTTAACTCATCTTGTTCATCTTGCGTGATGGAATTGCCCTCTTTTTCATCGAGTTTTTGGGTCACGGTATTAAGCACTTCGGCTTGTTTTTGTAAGGCATCTTGCGCTATTTTTGAGCTAGCAATTCCTTCATTGAGTGTTTTAAGCGTCAGTGATAGAGTATTTCTATCCCCTTGCGTTAAATCTTTTATTGAAACATTAGAAGCATCTTTGTCGTTTGAGGTAACGGCTTTTGTGGTATTAACATTGTGCGTTGTTTGCGTTGAAACATTGCCTAGGTTGTTGACCTGATTAATATTATTGATATCCATAGAAAACTCCTTTTCAAAACTGTTCTGATTATAGTTAAAGAAAGATAAAAATTGCCTAAAACAAACTATTTACTTTTCTTATATTAAAGATGGATTAATTTACATTTATGTAAAATGCAAACTTTAATTTAGAATGGAGATATTATTATGAAAATGACAGGCGCAAAAATTGTTATTGAATCTTTACACAAAGAGGGTACTGAAGTGGTCTTTGGTTATCCAGGTGGCGCTATAATGAATGTCTACGATGAGATATATAAACAAAACTATTTTCAACATATTTTAACACGACACGAACAAGCTGCTATTCATGCAGCCGATGGCTATGCCCGATCAACAGGAAAAGTAGGAGTGGCTATTGTAACAAGTGGTCCGGGATTTACCAATGCTGTAACAGGATTGGCAACGGCGTATATGGATTCAATTCCTATGGTTGTTATTTCAGGGCAAGTTCCTACACAAATTATTGGAACAGATGGTTTTCAAGAAATCGATGCCGTAGGAATTTCACGACCTTGTACGAAACACAATTATTTGGTCAAAAATATTAAAGATTTACCAAGAGTATTTAAAGAGGCATTTCATATTGCAAGTACAGGACGACCAGGTCCTGTACATATTGATATTCCCAAAGATGTTACTATTAATGAAGCTGATTTTGAATATCCTAACGAGGTTGATTTACCAACATATAAACCCACAACCAAAGGGAACAAAAAACAACTCAAAAAAGCGATAGATGCGATTGCAGAAGCCAAAAAACCGTTGTTGTATATTGGTGGTGGTGCAGTTTTATCTAACTGCGGACATGAAATCAGAGAGTTAGCTAAACACGCTGGAATCCCCGCAGTAGAAACGCTTATGGCTCGAGGTGTTATGGGGCATAAAAACCCACTGTTATTTGGAATGTTAGGAATGCACGGTGAATATGCTGCGAATATGGCAGTGCATGAAACGGATTTACTCATCTCTTTGGGAGCAAGATTTGACGACAGGGTAACGGGACGATTGGATCAATTTGCAAAACGTGCCAAGATTATTCACATTGATATTGACCCAGCTTCTATTGATAAACTGGTTAAACCCGATTTCCCGATTGTTGGGGATTTGAAAAATGTATTGCAAAATATGTTGGAAGATATAAAAGAGGTTAAATTAAACGATTTTTCTTCGTGGGTAGCTGCTTTAAATGAGTATCAACAAAAAGAGCCATTGCGCTATATTGATAATACCGATGGAAGTTTAAAACCCCAATGGGTTGTTGAGCGTTTGGGACATTTATTGGGAGAAAAAGCCATCATTTCAACCGATGTTGGGCAACACCAAATGTGGGCTGCTCAGTTTTATCCTTTTAGTTATCCACGACAATGGGTGACCAGTGGTGGTTTAGGAACCATGGGATTTGGACTTCCTGCAGCCATGGGAGTTGCGCGTGCTTGTCCCGATAAAATCAGTGTTAATATCACGGGAGATGGTTCAATTTTAATGAACATTCAAGAGTTACTCACGTGTACCGAATACAATTTACCCGTTATTAACGTGGTCTTAAATAACAATTATTTAGGAATGGTAAGACAGTGGCAAACACTCTTTTATGAAAACAGATTGTCTCAAACGGATTTATCGATTCAACCTGATTTTACTAAATTAGTAGAAGCTTTTGGGGGTAAAGGGTATAAAGTCCACACCAAAGAGGATTTTGATATTGCTTTACGTGATGCGGTTGCGAGTAAAAAAGTTTGTATGATTGAGGTTATTGTTGATAGACTTGAAAACGTTTTACCAATGGTTCCTAACGGACATGCTTTAAATGAAATGACGCTTTTAGGAGATAAATAATGAATAATTTTAACCACTATTATGACAGTGAAGAGATACGAAGAGTTGTTTCGGTTATTGTGCTCAATGAAGACAATGTTTTATCAAGAATTGTAGGGCTTTTTTCTGCACGAGGGTACAATATTGACTCTTTGACTGTGGCACCCATTCCTCAAAGTAAATATTCACGTATTACTATTGTTACGAATGGAGATCGACGAATTATTGATCAAATTGTAAAACAACTCAATAAAATTATTCCGGTATTAAAAGTGAATGAGCATCAAAATGTGATTGAAAAAGATACGGTTTTAATGAAAATCCCCATTGATCAAGATATTAGCAATGTCGAAGTTATCGCACGTGCCTATCATGGTTCTATTCAAAATGTAACCGATGAGGCAATTTTTATTTCAGCCACAGATTCACCAAGCCGAATTGCAAATTTTATTAATGTTATGCAGAAGTTTAATCCTTTAGAGATTGTACGAAGCGGTGTTGTTGCGATGGAAAGATGAGAAAATAATCTGTTTTCTTAATTTAAGTGATTTAAGCGCCTTTATTGGATACAATGTGCCCAATAAAGGCTGTTTTTTTATATAAAGGATGCTTCTTTGAAACTACAAGAAATTTCAAACTATTTAAATATTGATTGTACAAGCAATACAGAAATTGTCGGGTTAAACACATTAAATGATGCGAACGCAAATGAAATCTCATTTTTAGAAAATAAAAAATATGTGAATGATTTAGAATCAACCAAAGCAGCTGCAGTGTTTGTTAAAGAAGAGTTTGCCTCACAAGTACCTAAAGGAACAATTGCTTTAGTAACCAATGAACCTTATTTAATGCTGGCACGAACCTCTAAACTTTTTGCTCCCAAATTGATTGAAAGCAGTGGAAATGAACCTTCAATTGGTGAAAATTGTACTATTATGAACAATGTTTATATAGGTAAAAACTCGATTATTGGGGATAATTGTACCTTTATGAGTGGTGTTTTTATTGGGGATAATGTCAAAATAGGGAACAATACGGTTCTTTATCCCAATGTAACGGTTTATCGAGATTGTATTGTGGGAAGTGATTGTATGATTCATGCAGGAACTGTTATTGGTTCAGATGGTTTTGGATTTGCTAATACCAAAGAGGGAAAATACATTAAAATTTACCAAAATGGCAATGTTGTTATTGGAAACGATGTTGAAATTGGTGCCAATACGTGTATCGATAGAGCAGCGTTTAAATCGACCATTATTGGAAATGGAGTACGTCTTGATAATTTAGTGCATATTGCCCATAATTGTGTTTTAAAAGATGGCTGTATTTTAACAGGACAAGTGGGATTATCGGGTTCAACTACACTGCATGAGTATGTGATTATGGGGGGACAAAGTGCCACCGCAGGACATCTTGAAATTGCACCTTTTACGACCATTGCAGCACGTGGTGGAGTGACTAAATCGATTGATGAGCCTAAAAAACAGTGGGCAGGATTTCCTTTAATGGAACACAGAAGTTGGCTAAAACTGCAGGGTAAAATAGCCCAATTATTAAAATAAAGGAAAATGTTGAATAAAATTCTCTCTCTGATTGCTTTTTTTGTAATCATCTATTTTGAGTTTTCAATTTTTGTATTAGACAAATTGATGGTGGGACAAATTGGTTTCCTTTTCTCACAATTCTCACACAATTATTTTGGGTACATTTCCTATATTTATCTTTTTATTTTTGTCTATATTTTGTATAAAATTAATTTTAAAAAAACCACTTCATTGGATTTAACTTTACGGGTTTGTACGCTTACAACACTTTTATTTTCTTTCATTATTTTCCAAACACTCATTTTAGAAGATTCAAGAGCAGGAATATTGGGCAATGCAATCGTGTTAACTCTTTCTCCTTTTATTGGAAATGCTGGTTTATGGATTTTTATGTTTATTGGAGTTTTTATTTTTTTAATGGTTTTTTTAGAAAATAAAAAAGAGGAATTTTCCAATAATATTCGGAATTTACTCATTGGTTATAAACCCAAAGCAAAAATAGTACCTACCAAAGATTATCGTTATACAAAAAACATGCAAAACGATAAAAAAGAGGACAAAATCACCATTAAAGAAGTGGGTGATACGGCTGAAATCGTGATTGAAGTTCCTAAAAACAAAGAGAAAGTTTTTGAAAAATTCGACCAAGATATTGAAGATGCTGATATTATTGAGAATGATGATAATACACCTCATGCATTAATGGTCGATGAACTTGAAGAAAATAAAAAACTTTTAGATGAAATTGAATTAGGGAAAAATGAAAAACCTAAAGATTTCAAACTGCCCAGTACGGCTTTTTTTCAAGAACCTCCTAAAGAGAAAAAAGCAAAAGTCAATGAAGTTTTTATTGATAAAAAAATTGCCGATTTACTTGAAAAACTGCTGATGTTTAAAATTGAGGGCGATGTTGTACGAACTTATACAGGACCAATTGTTACGACGTTTGAATTTAAACCAGCCCCCAATGTTAAAGTCTCTAAAATTTTAAATTTGCAAGACGACTTAGCCATGGCGTTAAAAGCACAAACCATTCGTATTCAAGCGCCCATTCCAGGTAAAGATGTCGTGGGAATTGAAGTGCCCAATGAAGACTCTCAAGTCATTTATATACGAGAGCTTTTAGAGAGTGAAATTTTCCAAAATGCCAAATCTCCTTTGACGATGATTTTAGGAAAAGATATTGTGGGAAAACCGTTTATTACGGACTTAAAAAAGTTACCTCATTTACTTATAGCTGGTACGACGGGAAGTGGAAAGTCAGTTGGGCTTAATTGTATGATTTTATCGCTGTTATACAAAAACTCCCCCGATACACTCAGACTTATTATGATTGACCCAAAAATGTTGGAGTTTTCAATTTATAATGACATTCCTCATCTTTTAACGCCAGTCATCACGCGACCTACTGAAGCCATTAATGCTTTATCGAATATGGTCAGTGAGATGGAGAGACGATATACGTTAATGTCTCAAACCAAAACAAAAAATATTGAAAACTATAATGAAAAAGCCGTAGTTGAAAAGTATGACCCATTTCCTTATATTGTTGTTATCATCGATGAGTTAGCGGATTTGATGATGACCAGTGGCAAAGAAGTGGAACTCTCTATTGCCAGACTAGCACAAATGGCACGTGCGAGTGGTATTCACTTAATCGTTGCCACTCAACGACCCAGCGTGGATGTGGTTACGGGGTTAATTAAAGCCAATTTACCCAGTCGAATCTCTTATAAAGTAGGGCAACGAGTCGATTCTAAAATTATTTTAGATTCTATGGGAGCTGAGTCTCTTTTAGGACGAGGAGATATGTTGTTTACTCCTCCGGGAATGTCAGGACTTGTTCGTCTTCATGCGCCTTGGAGTACGGAAGTTGAAATTGAGAAAGTGGCGGATTTCTTAAAAGAACAACGACCCGTACAATACGATATGCAGTTTGTTAAACAAAAAGACCAATCGTTTTTGAGTGAAAGTGATTTGGGCGACTTGGATGAATTGTACGAAGAAGCCAAACAAATTGTCCTTATAGATCAAAAAAGTTCAATCAGTTATTTGCAACGAAAACTGCGAATTGGATACAATCGAGCAGCAACCATTGTAGAACAACTTGAAAAAACAGGTGTCTTATCTGAGGCTAACATCAAAGGAAATCGAGATATTTTAATTTAATTGCTTGTTACAAATTGTTTACTTTACTGTACTATAATTGTATAAGTGAATAAGGGGTAGATGTGATAAATATTTTGATGATAGAAGATGATGTCGAGTTAGCATCCATTTTAATCGAGTACTTAAAAGAATACAATATTAAAGTCAGTAATTTTGAAACACCAGAAATTGGTATGTCAGCTTTAAATCTGAAAAAATACGATTTGGTTATTTTAGATTTATCGTTGCCCAATATCGATGGCATTGAAGTGTGTAATATGATACGACAAAAACATAATATTCCCATTATTATCTCTTCGGCTCGTTCTCATATTGGAGATAAAATTGCCTGTTTTTCACTGGGGGCTGATGATTATATGCCCAAACCTTACGATACCCATGAATTGATTTTACGAATTAAAACAGTTTTAAAACGATGTAATACCATAACTTCTGAACATCAAGTATTCAATAAAAAAGAAGTTTTTACCTTTAATGATTCAAAAATGGAAATTTATAAAAACGAGGAATTGCTTGATTTAACCAATGCCGAGTACTATATTTTGCAATATTTAATTTTGAAAAGTGGTTTTGTGATTTCACGCCAAGAGTTGCTTTCTAATGTCGATTCGATTAAATATGAGAGTTCTTATAAAAGTATCGATGTTTTAATCGGTCGGGTTCGTAATAAAATTGAAGAGAACACCAAAAAACCCAAACATATTTTATCCATCAGAGGAGTAGGTTATAAACTTGTTAATGAATAAAAGAAACTCCATATTCTTTCAAATCAATATCTTTTTTGTTTGTATTTTTATTATTATAAATGTACTTATTTTTACGCAATTTATCATTGATAATCAAGCGTATAGTCTCATTGAAAAAAGAAGATATTCCAATGCAATTAAGATTTTATTGGATGGTAAAAGAGATAAAATAAGCGATGAAGCGATTAATAAGCAGTTAGAGAGTTTTCATTTATCCATTTCATACATTGATTTTAAACGTTTAGAGACGGAAGCGAGCAAAATTGAAAGCAGCAATGACTCTCCTTTGGAAATCTTATATTATAACAACAAAAAATATCTTCGTTTAAAACCACCAAGATTTTTTATGCCACCACCTCCTCAAAACTTTTTTCCACCTAAAGAAGAACAACGTTTTTCTCAACCACCCAATTTTAATATCAATGATTTCCCTCATTATATTCTTATTGATGAGAGTGATGCTCGCAGTTTTCAATACTTTTGGCTTTTCATTTTGATGATAATTGATATTTTGTTGGTATGGTTTTTTATATTTCTAAAGAAAAAACTCACTCCTTTAAATAAGTTGAAAAAAGAGATTATTAAATTTTCCAATGGCGATTTATCGATTAGTACAAAAAATAATGGAAATGATGAGATATCACAAGTCGCCAATGAATTTGACAATGCTATTTTACAATTAAGACAACTCAAAGAGTCTCGAAATTTGTTTTTACGTAATATTATGCATGAACTTAAAACTCCCATTACCAAAGGAAAATTGATTGCCGATACGTTAAATCAGACTCAAAGAAAAGATATTCTTATTCGAGTATTTCAACGATTGGAGTATTTATTAAGTGAATTTGCAAAAATTGAAGAGTTAACCTCAGGTACAATACAATTGGTTAAAAACAGATATCGAGTGATTGACCTTTTAGAACATGCCTTAGATATTCTCTTAATCAAGAAAGATAAGGTTGAAATTCATAATAAAGACTTTATTTTAGATGTTGATTTTGACCTTTTTTCCATTGCACTAAAGAATTTAATTGATAATGCCATTAAATACAATGAAAATGGAAAAGTAGAGATATTTATAGAAAAAGATTCTATTAGAATACGTAATCAAGGCATACGATTGGAAAAGAACATAGAAGAATATTTAAAGCCTTTTAACAAAGAGCAAAAGAATACCAAAGAAGGATTAGGGCTTGGTTTGTATATTACCAACAGCATTATCAAAATACATCACTTAGAATTGGATTATTTTTATGAGGAGTCGTATCATAATTTTATAATTAAAACCACTTAGATACTTTTATTTACTTTCTATTTACTTACTCTTACTGCTTATTTACCCTTTAATACCCACTATTTGCCTTATCTTATTACTATTGTAAAAATTATAATAAGGAAGCACGTATGGCAACCAGTAGTATTACAACAAGCTCTTCGGTGGATGCTTATGGAAACAGTTACACCACCTCTGTGAGTTCAGAAGGTTTACAAAGTGAAGACTTTTTAACATTAATGTTAACGGAATTATCCATGCAAGACCCAACAAATCCCGTGGATTCAGCTTCTATGTTGGATACGCAACTCCAACTTTCAACGCTTGAAGCCAATTTAGCCACCGTTGAAGCCATGGAATCGTTACAAACCTCTTTCCAACAATCGGCACTTTCGAGTGCCTCTTCAATGATTGGCAGTATCATAGAAACCAGTGATTTAGACGATGAAGGCAATGCCAAACAGTACAGTGTCTCTTCTGTTTCCATGCAAGATGGCACCATTTCAGTGAGTGCTTATGAAATTTCAGGCTATTACGATGTCTACTATTTTGATGAAGTTGAAAGTACCGATGAAATTGTGAATTCAACATCTGAAGATGGAACATTGACATTGACTAACAGCAGTGGAACAACCTACGAATTTTCCACCTATAACAAAACCTATGATGAACTTGCCAGTGAAATTTCCAAAACAGATGGTCTTGCCGCTTCCATGGCTCAGAACAATCAAGGCAATTATCAGTTGGTATTGTCTGTAAGCAATGGAAATTCTACATTGAATCAAAGTGGGTCTGCTTTAGCTTTTAACACGGAAACGGCTACCGCGTATAGCAGCGAAGCTAAAACCATTTTATATGAAAATATTACCAAAATTTATTAATTGTTACAAATGGTTTATTTAAGTGTAACTTACGTTTATGAACTGATACCCTATGTTTGTGTAAAAACTTTATGATTGGTTTGTGAGAAAAATCACGGACTTTTTTATAAAGGATTTACCATGATAAGTGCATTATGGACAGGAATATCTGGGTTAGCTGCTCAACAAACGGCGTTAGATAATGAGTCAAATAATATTGCCAATGTCAATACAGTTGGATATAAAGCCTCTCGAGTGACTTTTGCTGATTTAATGTATCAAGACAGCATTGGAAAAGGTTCGAGTGTTACAAGTGCAGAAAAACAGTTTACTCAAGGAAGCTTAAATATAACAGGAGCTTCTTATGATGTTGCTTTAAATGGAGATGGTTTTTTTGTTGTTACCAATACTAATACCAAAGGCACGTCAGAATCTTATTATACAAGAGCTGGAAACTTTAGAATGGGAGAAAATGGAACGCTTCAAGATGCCAATGGATATGAAGTCCAAGGTTGGGCATTAAGTGCAATTGAACCCTCTTCAGATGTGATTTCAACCAATTCAAATTTAAGCTATTTTACGGATATTTTTACTCAAATTGCAGGCAATCAAATTGTGCAGTTTTCCAATAGAATCGAAACCTATGCCACTAAAACTTCTGATTATACTGAGAGTGCTAAAAGTGATGCCAGCGAACTAAGTGGTTCTGGTATTAAAACACAAGCAACTAAGATTTCGGATATTGAAGCGTTAATAACCAATTATAATAAAGCCTTAGCATCGTATGCCAGTGATCCTGAACAACAATCTTCTCCCTCTATTGCCCAAAGTACCTTAATTGATTTTCCCGACGGAACAAGCAGTTTAATGGATTCAGAAGGAGATCAAGTTTATGTCTATATTAATGGCAATAAAATAACACAAAGTTATCAAAGTGTAACCGCAACAGCGGAATTTAAAGCCGAAATGGATGCCGCTGGGATAACCACATTTGGAACAACTACGGATGAAGAATACAATGTTTTAGCCAGTAAAGTCGCTACTTATAAAGCTTTAAGTGATGAAATATCCAATATTACTGGTTTGAAAGCCTATACCGTAGATGGCTCAAACAATCCAAGTACCTCCAATGTGGATGTTTTAAATGGGCAAATCAAAATAGACTCCCTTATTCCTGGAACCTCTTTTAAAATTGGAGATGTGAGTGAATTAGCAGGGGAAACGGAAACATTGGGTACGTCAAGTACCTTAACTTTAAATGTTGAAGGTTCAGGTGAATTTGCCGTCGAAAGTGCAATGGAAGCTTTGAAAAAAGCCGTAGCAGGTCAACAACAAGATGTTTTTGAAGAAGAGGATATTTTAAGTGATGACAATGGCAATGCCATTACATTTGCGGTAGGAGATACCATAAGTTATACCTTAAATGGGATAACAATAACGTCGGATAATACTTTAACGTCTTACGAAGATGCGATGAATGATTTAATTACAAAAATCAATGCCGATGCCTCTTTACAAGTGGAAGTAGAAGCCAAAAATATCAATGGTGAATTGGTGATTCAATCCCAAAAAACAGGCGTTGAGTTTTATGGTATTTTGGAGTTTACCGATGACAGTGCTGCTCAAAGCTACGTAAAAGATAAAAATCTTGATTTAAGTGGCAATACAGGGGCAGGGGCTGAATTTATGCAAATTATCTCTTCCATTGATCAAACCTCATCAAAAACTTCTTTGCAATTAAAATTGGACACCTTAGGATTAACGGACTCTTCATTTGGGGAATTTTCAGTAGACAGTAATGGACTTATTACTATGAAACAAGATGGGGTTGAGTATGCCGTTGGGCAAATTGCCATTGCCCAATTTACCAATAACATTGGGCTGGAAGCCATTGGGGATAATTTGTATGCCAAAACAAGAGACAGTGGAGAACCGATTTATACGGTTAATAATGATAATGGTACAAGTATGGAGAGTGAAACACTGGAATTAAGTACAGCAGATTTAAGTGAAAGTTTGGTCAATTTAATGGTCTTTCAACGAGCTTTTGAAGCCAATGCCAAATCCATTACCACCGCCGATGAAATCTTACAAACACTTATCAATCTTAAACGATAATAAAGGAGGTGTCTAATGGTCAGTTCAATTAATTCAATTATGCAAAATTTGCAAATTTTAAATAAAGAAAATGCAAAAGTAACCCACAGTTTAAGCAGTGGAGAAGCTTTGGAGTATGGAAGTGATGATTCGAGTACGTATACCATGATTTTATCCTTGCAAAGCAGTTTACGTACGTATGGTTCTATTCAAACACAAATTGAAGATGCCACTTTGATTAATACTTTTGCGGATTCTTCACTTGCCAGTGCTAAAACAACGGTTGAATCAATTAAAACAAAAATATTAAAAGCGTTAAATGATACCGTTAACAGTGATGACAAACAAATTTTAGCAACCGAAATTGAAGACATGAAAAAAAGTCTGCTTTCATTGGCCAATAGCAGCGTTAATGATAAGTATCTGTTTGGAGGCACGAGTTATATGACAACTCCCTTTGTGGAAGATGAAACAACTGGGCAAATAAGTTATGTGGGGAATTATGAAGAACAACAAGTTAATGTGGATAAAAATAAGTATGTCACTCAAGGTGCCAATGGCATTGATGCATTTTATTATACAACGTCAACGGCTTTAAGTGGTGAAAACTTAGAGTTTGGAGAAAATGAACTCATTGTTGATTCGCAAGGAAATCAGTGGAAGTTTATTGATTCCAATAATGATGGCACCATTGATACCGATAAACTTTATTTAAATGGAGATATAACCCAAGCTTCCATTGATGTCACTGATTTAGGAACCACTCCAGCTACATACAGTTTAACCAATACACAAAGCGATACGTTGGAGGTAAAACACAGCTTGTTTGATGATTTGGATGAAATGATTACAACTTTAAGAGATACCTCTTTAAGCGAAGATGAACAAGATGCTATTTTGTCAGAATCATTAGAAAAAATTACCAGTGCCTATTCTGCTATGAATATTGCCCATTCTATTGTGGGAAGCAGAACCAATCTCATAGAAAACTATGGAGATGTTATTCAATCTAAAATCACCAATTTAACTGCTTTAGAACAAGAGTATGCAGGAGCTGATTTAACGCAATTGGCACTAAAGTCTCAAGCCCTAGAAAATACGTATACCTCTTTGTATTACACCATCAATAAAGTCAATAGTTTGTCTTTGATAAATTATTTAAGTTAGGAGAGACAAAATGAACAACGTACAGATTAAAGAATTGGAATCTCAAGTGGCGCAGTGTTATAACTACTTTGTAAACAATGCCATTCAAAATAAAAGTATTGATTTAAAGCATTTTGAAAACAGTACCCATTTGGAAACCATGCTAATGACACTACAAAAAACCATGAATATTTTGATTACAACAAATTTGGTGAATTTAATTGACCGAGTCATTGAAGATGGAAGGTTACGAAACTCTATGCCAAGACAATACAGTGTTTATGCCATTCAAACGACAACGAAAAATAGAATCTATTTAATTTGTCATGAAGTCATGGGGTACGATGAGGTGGATAAACAATACATTCTTGACAGTGCGAAATCATTTATCGAATTTGTTGATATAAAAAAAATATATTAAGGATTGAATATGATGAATTCACTTTATACCGCACAAACGGGCTTGAATACAGCTCGATATTCGGTTGACACGACAGCTAATAATCTTGCCAATGAAAATACCCAAGGATATAAAAAACGAATCGTTGAAACATCTGAAATCAGTCTTTTGAACAGTGGACAAACAGGCAATGGTGTCTCTTTTGATGGAGTCACACGAAGTACGAGTACTTATTTATATTTGCAATTGGTTAAACAAAACAGTGTGCAATCTTATTATGAACAGGAAAACTCCATTTTAAGCAATGTTGAAATGATGTTCAGCGAGACCGATACGAGCGGTTTTTCCATAACATTAAGTAATTTTTTTGATTCCATTGAAACATTAAGAGCTGAACCTGATAATTTGATTTATCAAAATGAACTTTCCACACAATCAGATATTTTAGTCAGCAGTTTGCAAAATTTATATTCCAGTTTGGAAGACATACAATCCTCTTCTTTGGAATTACTCAATGAACAAGTAGGTCAAGTTAATACCCTACTTGAACAAATTACTTTCATCAATGAAAAAATCATGCAAAGCAGCAGTGTGGCAAACGATTTATTGGATAAACGAGACCAATTAGAGTTAGAGTTATCCTCTTTAGTTAATATCAATGTGGATACCAGTAATGGGAATTATGTTTTAAAAGTAGGGGATACAACGGCTATTTTTAATAACATGAACTTACATGAGTTAAGTGTAGTTGAAGAGTATGTTGCACAAAAAGATATTTATACAACCAGTGATTTAGATGATGCCAATGTTGCAGATGGACAAACAGTAACATTAACACTTAATAATGGACAAACACTCTCTTTTAGTGCTAATACCAGTGGAGCTACGCCGAATGAACTCAAACAACAAATTGTTGATGCCATCAATACCAGTGCAGATTTTTCTTCATTGAGTGCTCGTTTGGATTCAAGTAATAATTTAATCATTACTTCAGTAGAAGAGGGCGAAAAAGGACAATTTGATTTAAGCATTAGTATTGATGACACCGAGGTGGTTAAGAGTAATAAGTCCGTTGAAGCTGCCAATAATATTTCAGTTGCTATTTATGGGAATGAAGTGAGTTTACAAAGTGGTTCGATTAAAGCACTGACAGAAAATCTTACGACCTCAACATCAAAAATATCGCAATATAAACAGAGTTTAGATGATTTTGCAAAAGCATTGGTGGAAATGACTTCAAGTACAACAAGTACTAAGTTGTTTTCAGGTTCAAGCGTAAATTCATTGGTGTTTACGAATAATATTAGCCAATTAAGTGCAAAAGACTTGGACACATTGGCTCAAATTCAATGGAATACGGACATTAATATTGATTCAAACAGCAGTGAAACAACCTCCTTTTCTAAATTTTATCAAAAACTTTTGGTTTCAATCTCTTCTGATGTTGAAAACAGTACATTTAAGTTGGAGTCTCAAGTTGCTATTGTGAACTCTTTAAGTAATGCTCACGATAATTTAACGAAAGTTGATTCCGATGAAGAGATGATTAATTTATTAAAGTATCAAGCTGCGTATGAGGCAAATGCTAAAGTAATAACGATTGTAGATGAAATGCTACAAACTCTATTAAATATGTAAAGGAGTCAAAATGGCTGATGGAATATTAGGTTTAGGAACCTCAGGAAGTGTGGACTTAAACGACGAATTATTAACAAAATTAAAAACAGCAGAAAGTACGGCGAAACTAGATCCCATTACGACTAATATTGAAAAAACTGAAGCTGTGATTGTAGCAGTCAATGAAATTGAAGCTGTTATGTTGGAACTGTTGGATTTGGTGGAGAGTTTTGATTTATTTACGACTGATACCAATGCTTTTAATGCCGTATATGCGACTACATCAGGAAGTTCGGTATCATTTGATGCAACTGATACCACCAATTTAAAAGAGGGAACGATTTCTGCTACGATAACGCAATTGGCTCAAAAAGATGTTTACCAGTCTAATTTAATCAGCAATGTTGATGCCAAAATTGGTTCAGGTGAACTGACCATTACCGTAGGGAGTGAAACCTATACTTTTTCAACGAGCAAATATACTTATACACAATTAGCAGCAGAACTTAATACCTATTCAAAACTTGATGTCGCACTTGAACAAGTCAGTGATGGGTCATATCGTATGATTATTAAAAGCAGTGAAAGTGGATTGGCAAATTCCCTTTCTATTTCTCAAACGGGTGTTGATTTGGGTTTTGAAGAGGAAGAAAACCATGTTTTATCGGCACAAAATATGTTAGCAACGGTTGATGGTATTGCATATAATTTGTCCTCAAACAAAATTACAATGAAAAGTGGTTTAGTTATTAGCGCTTTAGAAACAGGGACATCAACCATCTCTTTACAAAGGGACACCAGTTCCATTCTTACTAGTATTCAGAATATTGCCAATAAGTATAATGAATTGGTAGATTTAATGAATACCTATACCTTGGGAGACAGTGAAACCACGGCTGTTATATCGGATTCAAGTATACTTAAAACGATAATGAATACCGTCAAAGATATTTTATTTGACAGTTATGGATTAGAAAATGAAGAAAACATATTCAAATATGGAATCTCTTTTGACAGTTCAGGGTACATGCAAATAGATTCTTCGGCTCTTTCAACGGCAATAAGTGAGAATTTTGAAGACTTAAAAGAGTTGTTTGTAGGATATGCAGAAAAAGAAGGTATTGGAACACGACTTAAATCTTATCTTGATTCTTTAGACAGTTTGGATGGTTTATTAACAACGTACAAAGAAAAACTGGATAATGATTTGGAAACATTAAACGATGACCATGAAAGTGAATCGGAAAAATTAGACGAAAAATATGAACAAATGGCGCAACAATTTGCAGATTATACGGTCATTATTACATCCATGGAGAACTCTTTTGCTTCTTTAAAAGCGATTATTGACAGTGAAGAGTAAGCGATTTGTTACCCATTGTTTACTTTAAAAAAATATAATTTCTGTAAAGATGTAAAAGGAGGTTATTATGAACTATATACAAAGCAGCAGTATGGTATCTACGATGAGTATTCCACCCCTTAATAATATTTCTAAAGATATTATTACTAAAAGTGATACCAATTCGGACTCTTCTTTAAGTATAGATGAGGTAGGTGTCAGTCAAGATTTATTTGCAGCCTTAGACAGCAGTGGAGATTCTCTTGTTACTTCCAATGAGATTGCCAGTGCTATAGATGCAAAACTGTCGCAGTTTAATGGCGAAATGCCATCCAAAGAGGAGTTTCAAAGTCTGTTGTCTGATTTAGGACTTGAAATGCCTGAAGCACCTCAATTACCAACTATGGAAGAGAGTATGGCATCGGATATTATGGCGCAGTATGATACCAATGCTGATTCACTCTTAAGCAGTGAAGAGCTTTCTTTATTGAGTGACGAAGAGTTTCTTGCGTTGGATTCAAATTCAGATGGAGCAGTTTCAAGTGATGAATTAAGCAGTGCGATTGAGCAAGTTGCTTCTTCTCAACAATCAGCCCCATCGGGTGGCGGTGGAAATATGAGTGGATCTTCTGAAGAAGAGTACGATGAAGCCGATACCAATGAAGATGGCATTGTCTCTTTTGAAGAAAAAATGGCAGCCCTTGGAGTAGATATTACTTTCCAAGAAGAGAGTGAAAACTCAACAAACTCACAAACGGCTTCTAATGAAGAGATGTTGGAAACCATTAAAATGCTTTTTGAAACCATTAAAACCAATACGACTCAAAATGATGAAAAATTGGATTTAGGTAATTTCAAAAATTTAATGACAATGGTGAATAATCAAAGTAATAACAGCGAATTAAATGCGTATGTCTCAAATCTTGCTTCTTCCTCTTCAAAATTCAATTACGCTTAAATGAGCGTAATTGAATCACTTTATTTCAGAATTTAAACAATCTTTCGTATATTTAATATAGTTTATGTTAAAATAATTTAATTAAATAAATACAAGGAGTATGTCATGAATACAAGTATTGTAGGAAGACACATAGAATTAACAGACGCTATCAAAGATTATATCAATAGTTCTGTCGAGATTTTCAAAAAATATAATTTGGATATTATTTCGGTAAACTCGATTATTTCAAAAGAAGAGAAAAATACTAAACCTCTATTCGTTTTTGAATTTACGTTAAATGTTGCTCATTTAGATACAATTGTTGTAAAACAAAAAGACAGAGATTTATACTCTGCTATTGATATTGCAGTGGACAGAGTTTCTAAAGTTT
>Ga0265294_10003204_pt1 | contig 21088 bp, 14 predicted proteins | sample MunlanPumphouse3_FD_192504 | JGI IMG/M metagenome (GOLD analysis project Ga0265294, IMG submission 192504) | Groundwater microbial communities from a municipal landfill in Southern Ontario, Canada - Pumphouse #3 | ecosystem: Environmental > Aquatic > Deep subsurface > Groundwater | place...
AACAGAAAAATAAAAGAAAAAAGATATACATTTTATCCAAAAAATAAATTTAGTAAATAAATTTTCTGTAAGGGGGTATGGACAAAAATGTCTATAGGGGCCTAGACAAAAATGTCTAGTATAATAATATAAATAATAATAATATAACACACACTACTTTTGAAAAAATATGTAGTTTGTGATAATGATATAAATAATATAAAGTAAGTAAAAAAAGAGAAAATTAGAAATATGATAATACTTTTATATTTCTTCAAAAGTAAATTTAAAAATAGAAGAATAGTAAAAAGAGAGAATGTTTGCGAAAAACATTCTATTTTTTATGAAATTCTTGCGAAAAAACACAATATTTTCTTAAAATGTGGTATTTTTTGTTATGATGTGATATAATACTTATAGTTTTTACGGAATTTATACTTACATTTTAGAAAGTGAGGAATTATGGAAGATTATAGTGCTAAATTAACTGCTGAACCATTTTTATATAATGAAACAAAAATAATTGCCACATATTTATTGAATGGAGAAGATGAAGAACTTTTAAAAAAGAAAAATGTTGAAGAAAACCTTATAAAATATAAATCATTAAAAAGTGTAACGAGAGTAAATTCTCCGATATTTAGAAGAATCAATATTATGGATAGAGAAATGTTAGAGGATTTTATATATTCAGATATTGAAAATAGTAAATTTATACTTTTATACGCAATAATGAAAACAGATAAGTTAGTTAGAGATTTTGTATTAGAGATATATAAAGATAAATTATTAATGAGAAAAGAGTATATTGAAAAATTTGATATCGATAATTGGTATGAAGAAAAATGTATTTTAAGTAATACTTTAAAAGAAAGAACTGAATCAACAGCTAATAAATTAAAACAAGTTATAATGAAAATATTATTGGACTCTGGACTTGTTGAAAAAGATAAAAAAAGATTTAAAATAATAAAACCTTTATTAAAAGAAAAATATATTAGAATGCTTGATAAAAATGGAGATATTGAATTTGCAAAAGCAATAGGAGGTCTTTTATGAAAAAAACAATAAATGATAGATTACAAGAGTTAACAAAAAAGTTAAGTGATAAAGAACTTCTTGAATCAAACAGTCTAGGAAATGAAATTAATTTTCACGTCTTTGATTATGATCCAGAAGATGAATATATTGTAAGAGAACATATTGAAAATTATTTACTTACAAAAACAAAATTAAATATTAAAGTTTTTGATATATATGACATTATTATAGAGATTCTAAATGAAAAAGGATTTTTAGAAAAGGTGTTTGAATATGAAAAAACAAAAGGTGCTAAATATGTAAATAACGTCATTTCAAAAACATTAGGAATCAGTACAAATAGTGATTTAATTATGCAGAAGATAAAAAAAGAAGTAGAACCTAATCAAATAATATTTATTACAGGAATCGGTAAGTGCTATGAAATAGTGAGAGGCCATACGATTTTAAATAATCTACATAGTGTCATAACAAGTAATCCAGTGATAATGTTTTATCCAGGAAGTTATAATGGACAAAGTTTTAAATTATTTAATAAATTAGAAAACGATAATTATTATAGAGCATTCCAATTTGTAGGAAGAAAATAAGGAGGATTCAAAATGGAAAATTTAAAGAAAATTTATTCGAAACCAATTGATAGAGAAATTCAAGGTGTAATCAAAGTTGATGATGAGAGTTTTATAGGACAAGAACTTGATGAATATGTAGTAACTGAAGAATTATTAAAACATTTTAATAGTTTCTTTAATGCATATAATACAGGAATAAATTCTACTACTGAAAAAATGGGGGTATGGATTTCTGGATTTTTTGGAAGTGGTAAATCTCATTTCTTAAAAATAATTTCATATTTATTAGAAAATAAAGTAGTTGCTGGTAAGACAGCAGTAGATTATTTTGATTCTAAAATTGAAGATAAAATGTTACTTGCAGATATAAAAAGAGCAGGAAACATTCCTACTGACGTAATATTATTTAATATCGATTCTAAATCTTCACAAACTGTTGGAGATTCAAAAGATAAAATATTAGCAGTTTTTGAAAAAGTATTTAATGAAAAAATGGGATTATCAACAATTCCTCATGTAGCAGAATTAGAAAGATTTTTAATTAAGCAAAATAAATATGAAGAATTTAAACATAATTTTAAAGAAGAATGTGGAGAAGAATGGAATGTTGCTAGAAATGACTTCTATTTTAGACGTGATGAAATAGTAAATGCTTATTCAAAAGCAATGAATAAATCAAAAGAAGAAGCAGAAAATTGGTTTGATAAAGCAGAAGAAAGATATGAATTATCAATAGAAAAGTTCTCTGAAAGAGTAAGAGATTATATTGAATCAAATGGAGATAATCATCACGTTGTATTTTTAGTTGATGAAATTGGACAATATATTGGTAGTGATACTGCATTAATGCTAAGTCTTCAAACAATAGTTGAAGATTTAGGGATTGAATGTGGTGGTAAGGCTTGGGTTATTGTTACAAGTCAAAGAGCAATAGACAATTATGTAAAAGTTGCAGGAAATGACTTTTCAAAAATACAAGGTAGATTTGATACAAAGTTATCTTTATCATCATCAGATGTTGATGAAGTAATTAAAAAAAGAATACTTGATAAAACACCAGAAGCAAAAGAAAGTTTGAAATTAATATATGATAAGGAAGAATCAGTAATTAAAAACTTATTAAGTTTTACACAGAATACTGCCTATCAAAAATTATATGAAGATAATGAAGATTTTGCTGATACATATCCATTTATTCCTTATCAATTTAAATTATTGCAAGATGTATTCACAGGTATAAGAAAAAGTGGGTTTGCAGGAATGCATATGTCAAATGGAGAAAGATCTTTGATTAATGCTTTCCAAGAAACTGCAAAGAAATTTGCAAATGATGAAATTGGAACTTTAATTCCATTTTACGAATTTTATGATACAATTGAAAGCTTTATGGAACCTCAAATAACAAAAGTAATAAACAATGCTATTGATACTGTTAAAGCAGGTGTTTTACAAGAAATAGATGTAAAAGTATTAAAAATGTTATTCTTACTTAAAAATATAAAAGAAGTACCATCAAATATAGATAATTTATCTACTTTATTTGTATCTAACATAAAAGATGATAAGATTACAATTAAAAAAGATATTACAGATTCTTTAAGACGACTTGAAGGACAAATATTAGTTCAAAGAAATAATGAAGAATATAAGTTTTTAACTGATGAAGAACAAGAAATAAATAGAGAAATAAAATCTATAACAGTTGATGGAATAAAAGTTAATGATTATTTAAAGAAAATAGTATTTGACTATATTCTTACAGATAGTAAATATACATATAAAAACAGAAATTTCCCTTTAACTAAATATATTGATAATATTAAATATTCACAAGAATATGAAATTGGAATTAAGATAATAACATCTTCTCCAGATAGAGATGATACTGAAATGATTATGCAATCAGCAAGGGAAAACAAATACGTATTTGTTAAATTAGAAGTATCAACATTAATTTATGAAGAAATAGAAAATTATTTAAAAGTTGAAGAATATAGAAGAAGTAAAAGCACTGCTTCCCAAACACAACAAGTTGAAGATATTATAAGAGCAAAACAAAGAGAGGTAGAAGAATCTGAAACTAGAATTAGAGAAAATATCAAAGAACAATTAAATGTTGCTGAAATTATAATTGCTGGAGATAGACAAAATATTAATTCAAAAGAAGCAAAAGCAAGAATATATGAATCATTAGAAATATTAATTAATAATATTTATACGAAATTTAACTATATTGAAAAGAATTTTAGTACACAAGATATTAGAAATTTATTCCACGAAAATATAAATAATCTTTTTGGAAATGAAGTTAAAATGATAAATAGTAAAGCATACGAAGCAATGAAAGATTATTGCGAAGAAAAGAATGCTTTCAGTTTTCCAATTACAATTAGAACTTTATTACAAGACTTTAGTACAGCACCTTATGGATTTTTAGATGAAGATATTTTATATATTTTAACTAGATTATTAAAAGATGAAGTAATAACACTTATATACAATAATGAAGTACAAAATGTTACATCTGAAGATACTTTAACAAAGATTTTAAAAAGAGAATATTATGATAGAACAATTATAAAAATAAGACAAAAAATATCATTAGAATTAATAAATGATTTGAAATCAGTTGCTAGAAATGCTTTCAATGTTATCAATTTAAGAGAAGATGAAGATGGTATGGTAGCAGATTTTAAAGATGATTGCTTAACTGTAACACTAAATAAAATTAAAAATGTTTTAGCAAATTATAGTTATAATATGTCTTATCCATATCCAGATAAAAATGTAGTTGATAAAGTATTAACTGTATTTAAAAATCTATTAGAGATAAGAGATATATCTGATTTCTTTAAAGAAGTATCAACTATGAAAGATGAATTAATTGACCTTTCAGAAAAATACGAACCTTTACTAGATTTCTTTAATGGTAATCAAAAAGAACAATTTGATAAAGCAAGGGAAACATTATTAATATATGATAATAATAAAGATTATGCTGATAATACAGAAGAATTATCAAATGTTGTTAACAAATTAGTTGAAATATTAACAAAACAAGAACCTTATAGTGATATCCCAGAATTACCAACATTAAGACAAGAACTTATAAATATTCTAGGAGAAATGTATAATAAAAAATCAGAACCTATTATTGAAATCATTAATAATACAATTTCATTTATAAATAATGAAGTTAAAAATGCAGGAATAGATGAATCATTTGCTAAATCCTATATAGATACTTGTAAATCAATTATAACTACATTAGAGCATTCTAATGAATTAAAAGATATATATGCACAACAAACAAGAATTGACCAATTAAAAGATAGATTTATAAGTGCATTAGAATATGAAAAGAGTAGAACAAAAATTTTAGAAGAAACTGGGAAAGAACCAGATGAAGTAAAAGTAGTACAAAGAAAAATCGTTAGAACAGATATGTTAATGAATCGTACTTATGAAATAAATTCAAGAGAAGATATTGATAAGTATATTGATGAATTAAAAAACAAACTAATTAAAGAATTTGATGAAAATAATAATATAACAATAAGATAGTATTAGGAGGAGTAGTAATGAAATACAGTGAAAGTCAATTAGAAAACTTTTCTAAGCCCATTAGTGACTCAGAAGAACAAAGATGCAAAAATATGATTAATATGATAAAAGACGCTATAAACGATTATTATAATAATACAAATGACTATAAAATGAAGATAGATAATTATGAAATATTTTTGCAGGGATCTTATGCCAATAATACAAATGTTAAACAAAATAGTGATGTAGATATTTGTGTTATGTATAAAAATGTATTTCGTTACCGTATGCCTTCAGGTTATTCACTCGACGGAAAATATTCTGATTCAACTCTATCATATAAAGAATTAAGAGATAGTATTAAAAATGCTTTGATAAAAAAATTTGGAGAATCTAGAGTAATAGATAAAAATAAAGCAATTAGGATATTGTCAAATACTTATACAACAGATGCTGATGTAGTTGTTGCTTTTCAATATAGATATTATACAAATCAAGATAATTTTAAAGAAGGCATTGCTTATACGGCACTTGATGGGACAAATGTAGTTAACTATCCTAAAATACATATAGAAAATGGAAATAAAAAAAATATAGCAACTAATCATATGTATAAAAAAATGGTCAGAATTTTTAAAAAAATAATGTATGATATGCAAGATGATAATATTGATTTAAGTAAAGAAGTAAAAGGATTTGTTTTAGAATGTATGTGCTATAACTATCCAAATGATAAACTATATCAATATATGGATACAAAATATACAGAGAATTTAAAAAATATGATAAATTATTTTATTAATAATTCATTAAGTTTATGGAAAGAGGTAAACGAAATAAAGGAATTATTTGGCACTGAAAAAAACAAAAGTGAGAAATACTATAAAGACTTTATTTTTGCTATGAAGAGGTATATTGATGTATAATAAAACTTCTGTGTTAATACCAATAATAAATTTCGTACTTGTTTATTGCTGTATAGGTAAAATAATAGATATTGGAATAATTGATAGTGTTGGATATACAATAACTTTAAGTTTAGTTGAATTATTAATTTTTAAAAAGTATTTATGGAAAGTAAAAATTGTCCAAAAATTTACTGGAATAGAAAACATTCAAGGAGAATGGAATGGAATACTTCATTCGAGTTATGATGATAAAGACCATATAATAGAAAAAGTAATAATAAAACAAAGCTTTGATAAATATAAAGTTGTTCTTGAAACAAAAGAATCAAAAAGTTTAAGTGAGATTAATAAAATTAAAATAAATGAATTTGATAGAAATGAAATTCAATATTTGTATAAAAATGTTGCACCAGTAACTTTAAGAAAAAAAAATCCAATGCATTTTGGAGTTGCAAAATTAGAATTAAAAAATAATGAACTAATTGGAACTTATTGGACTGATAGAGAAATAGAAGATGGGAAAAATACAAGAGGAACTATCAAATTTATCAATCAAAACAAAAAAGGAAATTATGATTTAATAAGTATATTAGACATATTTGATTTATTTTAGGAGGATATTATGGATAAAGGTATATTAAAAAAGTTTGCTATTGAATCTCGTCAAGATTTAATAAATAAAATTAGCAATAAAATAAAAACTTTCTATGTAAAAGAAGAATTTAAAAAAGAACAAAAGGGAGATATTTATATCTTGTCAAATGAAAAACATTCTTTAAGTCTAACAAATGATGAATATAAAAAAAGAGAACTTTTGATAAAAAGAATTAAAGAATTATCATTAGAACAAGTAATAGAAGAAGCAGCATATACTTGGTTTAATAGAATTATTGCAATTCGTTATATGGAAATAAATGATATGCTTCCATTAACAAAAGATAATCAATCGCTAGGAATAAGAGTATTATCCTCTAAGGACAATACTCCAGATCCAGAGATTTTAAAATTTACTAATTTAATGAATCCAGAATTAGATATAGATTTTAAGAAAGAAAAGTATATTGATTTAAAAAATGATAATGAAAAGTTTAAATATATATTATTGTTAATATGCAAAAAAATAGGTAGAGTAATTCCTCAAGTCTTTGATGGTATTACAGATTATATTGATATATTAATACCTGATAACCTTTTGAATGATACAGGATTTATTACAAAAGTAATAAGTGAAGTTCCAGAAAATAATTATAATCAAGTTGAAATAATTGGATGGTTATATCAATATTATATTTCTGAAAAAAAAGAGGAAGTAGATAAAAAAGTACAAAAAAAAGAAAGAATTATAAAAGAAGAATTACCTGCCAAAACTCAATTATTTACGCCTGATTGGATTGTAAAATATATGGTAGAAAATACTTTGGGCAGAAAAATTATAAATATAACAAAAAATAATGAATTTGAAAAAGATTATAATTATTATATATCAGATGGTAATTTTGATAATAATCCAGGTAAAAGTATTGAAGAAATTAAATTTATAGATCCTTGTTGTGGAAGTGGTCATATTCTTGTGTATGCATTTGATTTATTTTACAATGCGTATTTAAGATTAGGATATGATAGAAGAATAATTTGTAAAAATATATTAGAAAAAAATATATATGGATTAGACATTGATGATAGAGCAGGACAATTATCTATTCTATCTCTGGTTTTAAAAGCAAGAAAATATGATAAAGATTTATTTAAAAAAGAACTAAAGTTTAATGTATGTAGTATTCAAGAAAGTAATAGTTTAGAAAATGAATATACAGATGTTTTAGAAGAAGATGAACAAAATAAGATTCTACTAAAAAGATTAATATCAACTTTCTATAATGCAAAAGAATATGGTTCATTATTACATATTGATAATGATAATTATAATGTTTTATTGAATACTTTAAATAAACATAATGATATTTTTACATTTACTTTATCTCAAAAATTAGAACCAATTATAAAACAAGCAAATATTTTATCTGAAACGTATGATGTTGTTGTCACAAATCCACCATATTTAGGTGTTGGTAATATGTCCGCAAAATTAAATGACTATATCAAGAAAGAATATCCAAATTCAAAAAATGATATGTTTGCAACATTTATAGAAAGATGTTATCAATTTACTGCTACCTCTAGTTATTATGCATTGATTACGCAACCAAGTATATTATTCTTAAATTATTTTGAAAAATTAAGAGAAAATATTATAAAAAATCAAAAAATTATTAGTTTACTGCATATGGGTAGAGGAATATTTGGAGTGGATTTCGGTTCAACTGCTTTTGTTATAAAAAATGAAGTTAATAATGAAAATTGTTACGGCAAATATTTTAAATTACACAATAAAGTATTTCAACTTATTGAATCAGAGAATATAGAAAAAATATTCATAAATGCTAAAAATAATCACAATTTTAGATTTGATTTTGATAAGTATAATGATACAAATGACTTTGAAAATTGTTCTAATATGGGAGAAAAAATATATTTTGAAAAAAGACAAAGTTCTTTTTTAAGTATTCCAGGATTACCAATATCATATTGGGTAAGTGATAATGTAAATACTATATTTTCAAAGTCAAAATCAATAAAAGATATTGCAGAGCCAAGAGCAGGTATGCAAACAGGAGAAAATGAAAAGTTTGTTAGATTATGGTATGAGATTGAGCTTAATAAATTTGGATATGATGTAAAAAATAGTGACAAAGCACTTGAAAGTAAGAAAAAATGGTTTAGGTATAACAAAGGTGGTTATTTCAGAAAATGGTATGGAAATAACGAATATGTAGTTGATTGGGAAAATGATGGATATGATATAAAACAAGATAAATTATATAAATTATCTATTGGCAAATGCCTTGAGAGTAATTCAAAGCCAAAAAATATGCAGTATTATTTTAAAGAAAGTTTAACTTGGTCTTTTGTAAGTTCGAATGCATTCAGTATAAGATATTCACCGGCAGGAGCAATTTTTGATATTGCAGGTTCTTCTGTTTTTCCAAAAAAAGAAGATATTTATTATTTGTTAGGTTTTCTTGCTTCAAATATAAGTATGGAATTTATGAAATTACAAAATCCTACATTAAATTTTCAGGTTGGAAATGTATCAAATCTTCCGATAATTTACAATGATAATAGCAAAGAAATTATTGAACAATTAGTAAAAGAAAATATTAAGCTATCAAAAGAAGATTGGGATTCTTTTGAAACAAGTTGGGATTTTAAAACTCATCCACTTATTTATGAAGCAAGTATGGATTCAATGCAAATAGCAAGAGAGCAAAAAAATGGTTTTCAAGTATGTAATAATTTAGAAGAAGCATATATTCATTGGGTAAAAAAATGTGATAACAGATTTGAGAATTTGAAAAAGAATGAAGAAGAAATTAATAAAATATTCTTAAACATTTATGATTTGGAAGGTGAAATAAGTCCGAATGTTAGAGATAACGATATTAGTGTTAGAAAAGCCAACAGAGAAAGAGAAATAAAATCTTTTATAAGTTATGCAGTAGGCTGTATGTTTGGTAGATATTCGTTAGACAAAGACGGTTTAATATATGCTGGTGGAGATTTTGATTCTTCTAAATATAAAACATTCCATGCAGATAATGATAATATAATTCCTATTACAGATGAAGCATATTTTAATGATGATATAGTAACAAGATTCAAACAATTTATAGAAGTTGTTTATGGAAAAGAAACATTAAATGAAAATCTAGATTATATAGCAGAAACATTAGGTAAAAAGGGAACAGAAACAAGTGATGATACAATAAGAAGATACTTTGTTAATGATTTCTATAATGACCATATTAAAACATATCAAAAGAGACCTATTTATTGGTTATTTGATAGTGGAAAGAAAAATGGCTTTAAATGTTTAATTTATATGCATAGATATAGTAAAGATTTAGTTGCTACTATTAGAACTAAATATATTCCAAAAGTTCAAACAACTTACGAAAAATTATTATCTGATGTTGAGTATAAATTATCTACTGATTTATCACTTGCTGATAAAAAAGAGATGGAAAAGAAAAAGATAGAATTAAATGGTAAGATACAAGAAGTAAAAGAATATTACGAAATGATAGCAAATGTCGCTAATAAGATGATAGATATAGATTTAGATGATGGTGTAGTAGTTAATTATGCTAAATTTACATATTTAAATCCTAAAACTAATAAAGAAGAAAGTATTTTAGGAAAGATTAAATAAGGAGGAGTGGAATAATGTTTGAAAAAGAAAAAGAATTGCTTAATGATACATTAAATAATCCATTCTCAAGAGATTCTGAAAGAAAAAGAACTAGAAAGATTGTATTCTGGTATGATCCAAAAGAATCATATTCTGAATTATTACCAGAATTGCAATTTGATAATACAGAAATTATTAAATATGATAATAATAGTTTTTGGATTAGGTATCATATTGAGAAAGAAGAACTAAATAAGAATATATTAATTTATTTGCCTTTTGATAAACCTAGTTCTATTAACAATGATTTGTTAGATTTAGAAACAGCAAATAAAGATTATGTACTTAATATTGATTCAACTACAATGAAGATTAAAAATCTAAACTTAACAAATGATGAAAGAAATGTGATAAAGAAATATAATAAATTCTTTAATAATAAAAAGAGAGAAACTGATTTCATCGAGTTTGATATTGATGATAAGAATAGTAATAATATTGATTTGATTATTACAGCTATTCTAGTTAATCTAAAAACAATTAATGAAGATGATATATTAAAAAATATTGTTAAACTATATTTTGAAGATGAAAAAAAATATGAAGAACTATTCAAATTCGGAGATGAAGAATTTATAGTTGGAATGTTTAATCATACGTTTGGAAGTTCAATTACTAAATATGAGGAACTTTCTGATGTATATAAATCATTAGTATTTACTTATTTTGCTTCTACTTTAAAGGATACAAGTAAAGTTGGAAGATATGGTAAATATATTCTAAAAAATAAATCTACAAATGTATATGTATTTATTAATTCATTAATGAGAGATAAAACTACAAAAGAATATTTTGAAAGATTATCTCAAGATGTTGAAAAAGAATTTGGAATAGAAGATTTAATTAAATCTATGGATATTGATGAATATAAAAATAGTGATGCATTCAGATGTATAGATAAGTATGTTATGTCTTATATTGTGGATAAAGTATTTAATGGTATTGGAGAATTTGATAAATATCAAGAGTATTTAGATATTAGAGAAGGCAAGTATTGGTTTGATTCATACAGTAATGAATATAACTTTACAAAGACTGCAATTTTATTTAATAAAAGAATAGATGAATTAGAAGATAGAATCAAAATAGTTGATATAGATTCTTTTGCAAAAGCATATACTAATGAGTTTTATGAAATAGATTCTTTATATAGAAAAGTATATTATTATTATGACAATATAGAAGATAAAGAATTATATTCAAACTTGAAAAACAGAATAGAAAATATATATGTTAATGATTTTATTAGTGAACTTTCTATTAAATGGAGTGACACTATTGAAAATATGAGCAAATATGATTCCAATAGAATGACAATGCAAAATAAATTCTATAATACTTTTGTTAAACCATATAATGATAAGAAAGATAGAATTATTGTTATTATATCGGACGCATTTAGATATGAGTGTGCTAAAGAGTTAGCAGATAAATTAAAAGTATTTAGCAATAAATCAGAAATATCATATATGTTAGGTTTAGTACCTTCATATACAAAACTAGGTATGGCTTCATTATTACCAAATAAAGAGTTATCAAGAGTTAAAGATAGCGATGATATTTTAGTTGATGGTATGCCATCTTCTTCAATAAAAGACAGAGAAGTGATTTTAAAGAATGAAAACCCAGATTCAGTTGCTATAAAGTATAGTGATTTAACCCAACTTGGAAAAGCAGATTGGAAAAAATTATTTTCTGGAAAGAAAGTTGTATATATCTATCACGATACGGTAGATAATGCAGGAGAACATAATGAAAATAAAATATTTGATGCTTGCGAGAATGCTATTGATGAATTAGAAAAACTTGTTAGAGCATTGCATACAACATTTAGTGGTGTTAATTTGTTTGTTACTGCAGATCACGGATTCTTTTATAAGAGAAGTAAACTTGAAGATTTTGACAAAACAAAGAAAGAATCAAATAGTACAAAACAAAAAACTAGATATGCATATTCAGATAGTCCATCAAATGAAGAAGGAATAATCTCAGTTAATTTAGATTATATTTTTGGGAATGATAGTGGATATGTAAATGTACCAAAGGGAAACATTATATATGCAAGACAAGGTAGTGGTATAAATTATGTTCACGGAGGTATTTTGCCACAAGAAATAATAATTCCTGTAATAGATTTTAAATCTACGAGAGCAAGTGAAGAATCTAAAAAAGTTGGCATAACTTATAGTGGTATTTCATCAAGAATAACAAACGCTATTACTTATCTTGAATTTTTGCAAGATAATAATATAGATGAAAATAATAAACCTTGTAGATATCTACTTCACTTTGAAGATGAAAATGGTACAAGAATATCTGATGAATGTACTATTATTGCTAATTATGAAAACACAGAAGTTAAAGATAGATTCTTTAGAGAAAAATTTGTCTTTAAGAATATTCAATATGATAAGAATAAAACTTACTATTTAGTAATAACTGATGAAGACACAGGTATAGAATTACCAAAAATTAAATTTACTATTGATATTGCTATTGTAAATAATTTTGATTTTTAGGAGGTGGCATAAATGGAAGAATTAAATGAAAAACTTAATAAAACTTTTGCAGGTAAAGTTGTTCGAAAAGATTTAACAAAAAAAATAAAAGAAGGTGCAAATGTTCCTGTATATGTTCTAGAGTATTTACTAGGAATGTATTGTGCCACTAATGATGAACAAGCAATTCAAGATGGAATATCAACAGTTAAAGGAATTTTAGCAGAAAACTTTGTAAGACCTGATGAGGCAGAAAAAATTAAATCTAAAATCAAAGAAAAAGGTGTATATACAGTTATTGATAAAGTAACTGTTAAACTTAATGAAAAACTAGATATATACCAAGCAGAGTTTTCAAATTTAGGAATTAAAGACGCACTTATTTCAGATGATATAGTAAAGAAATACGATAAATTATTAGTTGGTGGTATATGGTGTATTATAAAAATAAGTTATTATTATGATGACCAAGAAAAACATAAAATACCATTTACTGTTACAAGTCTTGAACCTATTCAAATGCCTAATATGGATTTAAAACAAATAAAAGATGGAAGAAAAGAGTTTTCAAAAGATGAATGGATAGACATATTAATTCGTTCTATGGGTATTGAACCATCTAAATTAAAAGATAATCAAAAATGGCATTTTCTTGAAAGAGCAGTTCCACTTGTTGAAAATAATTATAATCTATGTGAACTAGGACCACGTGGTACGGGAAAATCACATATATATAAAGAAATATCACCAAACAGTATTTTAGTTTCAGGTGGACAAACTACTGTTGCAAATTTGTTCTATAATATGAGTCAAAAGAAAATAGGATTAGTTGGTATGTGGGATTGTGTTGCTTTTGATGAAGTAGCAGGTATAAATTTTAAAGATAAAGATGGAATTCAAATAATGAAAGATTATATGGCTTCTGGTTCTTTCGCAAGAGGAAAAGAAGAAAAGAACGCTAATGCTTCAATGGTGTTTGTAGGAAATATTAATCAAAGTGTTGAAGTACTATTGAAAACATCACATTTATTTGAACCATTTCCTCCAGAGATGGCAAACGATTCTGCTTTCTTTGATAGAATGCATTATTATTTACCAGGATGGGAAATTCCAAAAATGAGACCAGAACTAATTACTGATGATTATGGATTTATAACAGATTATTTATCAGAATTTATGAGAGCAATGAGAAAAACAACATATTCAGACGCCATAGACAAATATTTCAGATTAGGAAGTAATCTTAATCAAAGAGATGTAATTGCAGTTAGAAAGACTGTTTCTGGACTTATTAAACTTATATATCCTAATGGAGAATATACAAAAGAAGAGCTAGAAGAAATATTAGTTTATGCTTTAATTGGAAGAAGAAGAGTAAAAGAACAATTAAAGAAAATTGGTGGAATGGAATTCTATGATGTACATTTCTCATATATAGATAAGGAAACAATGGAAGAAAAATTTATATCTGTTCCAGAAAGTGGTGGAGGTAAAATAATTCCAGAGGGAATGCTTAAAGCAGGACATACTTATTATATAGGCAGAGTAACATCTGGAATGATAGGTACATTTAAAATAGAAGTTGAATCTCCAAATGGACACGGTAAATTTACTGTATCAGGTGTAGGAAATGATAGAGAAACAAAAGAAGCATTAAATACTGCTTATAATTATTTTAAAGCAAACAAGAAAAATATTAGTTCATCAATACAAGTTGATAATATTGATTATTTATTACATATAGAAGATTTGCAAGGTGTTGGTGCTTCAAAAGATATTTCTCTTGCTACATATGTTGCATTATGCAGTAGTGCATTAAAAAAACCTATGCAAGGTAGTTTAGTTATATTAGGAAGTATGAGCATTGGTGGAACAATTGGTAGAGTTGAAGAATTGGCAAATACATTACAAGTATGTTTTGACTCTGGTGCTAAAAAGATATTATTACCAATGTCATCTGCAAGTGATATTTCTAATGTACCCAGTGATTTATTTTCTAAATTTAACATCTCATTTTATAATGATCCAGAAGATGCAGTTTATAAAGCATTAGGAATTGAATAACCGTTTTAAATAATAAAAATAGCAACACGTTGCGATTTTGACATCAAAAATTAATATAATTTTAAAATAATGTAGTATTTACTTGTAGAATCGACACAAATATCGATTGTATAAATACAAATAAAAAATATATATCCAATTATGGATACATATTACTAAAATAGGATACATGTTAAAAGCTTTGCTTTTAAGCAGTTTTGAGATGTGCGGACACATCTATTCCTGCTTTAACAAGAAAAATAGAGTTACAAGAGATTGTAGCTTTATTTTTTTGCCTTTATTTTTAAATATTTTTAAAAAATGTCACAAACTGCACTTTTTATTTCGGCTTTATTAATGAGAAGTCAAATTCTTAGTTTTAAAAATAAAAGGAGGAGTAGTTTTGATAGAAAAAATAAATAAGAATAAATCTGAAATAATTGATAAAAAAATATTTGAATATACTAATCAATTAAAAATTTTAAATATATTAAAAGAGAAAAATGAGATTAGTTTAAAAGAATATGATGCAGTAAAAAAGTATTTGAAAAATTTATACATTAATAACTAAGTGTTAAAGTAGGTTCGCAATAATTCAAAATGCGAATTATAATTAGGTTGGATAAAATGTAGGATTGGAGGAATAGATGAATGTAGAAATAATAAGAAAAGTAGATGGAAGATTAAATAGAAAAACAGGAGTAGTAATTGCTGGTAGGCTAAGAGTAACTGCTTATGCAAGAGTAAGTAGTGGAGATGAAGAACAATTAAATAGTTACAATTCTCAAAAATTGTATTATAAAGATAAAATAACTTCTAATCAAGAATGGGAATATATAGAAATGTATGCAGATGAAGCAATATCAGGTACACTGGATTATAAAAGAACATCTTTTATGAAGATGATAGAAGATGGGCTAAATCATAAATTTGATGTAATACTTACTAAATCAATTTCAAGATTTGCAAGAAATACATTAGATACTTTAAAGTATGTAAGAATGTTAAAAGAAAAAAATATTGCAGTTATTTTTGAAGAAGAAAATATAAATACTTTAGAGATGGCAGGAGAATTGTTACTTACAATATTAAGTTCAATAGCACAGCAAGAAAGTGAAACAATATCTTCACATGTAAAGCTAGGTTTGAAAATGAAAAAAGAAAGAGGAGAACTTGTAGGTTTTAATAATTGCTTAGGTTATAAATATAATTCCAAAAACAAAAGTTTAGAAATAGTTGAAGAAGAAGCAGAAATTGTAAGAATAATTTTTAACAAATATTTAGATGGATATGGCTCAGAATCAATTGCTAAAATGTTAACTAATATGGGATATAGAACACCTAGAGGTAATAAAAAATGGTTTGAATCTACTATAAGGAAAGTATTAAGAAATGAAAAATATAAAGGAGATGTATTACAAGGAAAAACGTTTACAGTAGACCCTATAACACATAAAAGATTAATAAATTTAGGAGAAGAAGATAAATACTATATAACAGGACACCATAAGCCAATAATAGAACCTGAAACATTTGATTTAGTACAAAATATAATTGAAAATAGATGTGGAGTTAGAGCAACAGGAAGAAGATTAGGAAATGTAGGTAGAAAATACACTATGAGTAATAGAACGTATTGTGGCTTTTGTGGGGAAGTTTTAACAAGAAGAAGTATATATGTGGGAAAGAATACAAAAATGCCTCATTGGTTATGTTTAAAGGCTGCTAAGTATGGAAGATTAAATTGTATAGACAGTAAACAAATAAAAGAAGAGATAATACAAGATGCTTTTGTAGATAGTTATAAATTACTATGTGATAATAAAAATTTTATAATAAATGACTTCTTAAATAATATAAAAGAATCAACAAAAGAAATATCACCTAAATATCAACTGGAAAAAATTAAAGATCAGAAATATAGTTTAAAAAGTAAAAAAGATAAATTATTAGAATTAATGATAGAAGGTACTATACCAAAAGAAGAATATACAGAAAAATTTAAAATAATTAATAAGAAAATAGAAAAATTAGAGAAGCAAATAATACAGTTTGAATTATTAGTTGAAGATGATAGAAGTATAGAAAACGGAATAGAAAAATTTGAAGAATTAATTAATAATAATGATACTATGGAAGTATTTGATGAAGAAATCTTTGATGCTTTGATAGATTATGTAGTAATTGGCGGATATGATGAAAATGGAAATAAAGATAATGCACTTATAAGGTTTATATTAAAAAGACAATTTGATTTAACAGAAAAGAAAGATATACACCCAGAAGATATTGTTTCTAATAATAGAATTTTAAATAGTAAAGAAAATGTAATTTTAGATTTTTCTATGAAGTACACAACTAGAACATTTGATAAAGATGAAAATGGAAAAATTAGTATGAATTTACGTAATAACTTGAGAATATTAGTCGAATATAGTATAATATGAACTGTAAAATAAGTTAATAGAAAATTGGAGATTATATGATAATATATTCAACTAAAAAAACAATAGAAGAATTTAATATTCCAATGCCTGAGGAATTATTAGATTTTAATAAAAAAATTGCAATTAATATAATAAAAGACCAAGAAAATGATGAGTTGTTAAAATGGGGTATGAAAATATTTCAATTTGATAATGTTAAATGTGTACAGGTGCTAAATTTTGCTACAAAGCTAACAATATTTATTTTTGATATAAAAGAAGAAAATATAGGCTTTATAGCTGATGCTATTGCAAAATATTTGCTTGATATATATAGTAAAGATAATGAAATGCAAGAAAACTTAAAAAAATTATTTGAAGAATATCCTATTTGTGCTTTTTCAAAATTGCAAGATAGAAGAGTAATAGCTTCATTGAATCATAATCAGTGTGGGTATGCTCAAGATGGAGATACTTTTTATGAATATATTGATAAAAATATATTGAAAACAAAGCAAATTAATAAAGATTTTAATTGGAAATATTTAGTGGGAACAACTATTAATGGGAAAAAAGATTATATATATCCTGCAGAATATTTTAGAGAAAAAATTTTAGAAAGATATAATAAGATCTAAAACCTGTAGACAAGTGTTAAAATTTTAGTAAAAAATAGTAAAAAAGTTGTTAAACTCTTCATATAGAATGTGTATGTTTGTTATGTTGTAAATAGGTTTTTAAAATAAAAAACAAATATAAATAATAAAAATTAAGCATCGTAAATTTTAATGTTGTGTACGGTGTCTAGGTTCCCAAATATATAAGGATAGATTTTTATAAAAAACAAAGTGCATTTTATGTACTTTGTTTTTAAGTCCAAAATATAATTATAGGGGAATAAAAAATATTATTTATTTATTAAAGCGGAAACTAGCTATACCTCAAGAAAACTTGACATATAGCAGAGTACATGGTATTGTAGAAATAAAAAAGTTAAGGAGTTTTTAAAATGATAATCTTAGATGTAAATAAACTAGGAATAAACTTTGGATATGGACAGTTATTTGAAAATGTTTCTTTTTCAATTAATGAGGGAGAATCTATTTCTATTGTTGGACCAAATGGATGTGGAAAATCCACAATGCTAAAAATAATAATTGGACTAGAAAAAGCAGATAAGGGTCAAGTTAGCATAAGAAAAGATGCAAAGGTTTCCTACTTGGATCAAACCGGTTCAAGTATTGTTGATGATAGACCTGTTAACGATATTTTAAAAGATGCTTTTGGTGACTTAAAAGAAAGAGAGACACAATTGGGAAATTTACAAGAAAAATTGGAGTCAGGAATAGAGGGAGATGAGTATAATACAATTCTTAATAAATATTGTATTTTAATGGAGAAGTTTTCAATGGCTGGTGGATATGATATGGATGTTAATATTAACACTGTTGTTGAAGGATTAAATATTGATAAGAATTTGTTAACACAAAGTTATAATGATTTAAGTGGAGGCGAAAAAACTCTTGTTCAATTAGCTAAAGTATTAATTATTAAACCAGATTTAATATTATTAGATGAGCCTACTAATCATTTAGATATTGATAGAATTGAATGGTTAGAAAGTTATATTAAATCTTTTAAAGGAGCATCTGTAATAGTATCACATGATAGATATTTTTTAGATAAAATGTCAAATAAGATTTTGGATTTAGATAATGGTGTTGGAACAGTTTATTATTCAAATTATTCTGGATACCTAGAAGAGAAACAAAAAAATTTTGAAAAACAGATGGCTGATTATAAAGATCAACAAGCTATGATTAAAAGATTTGAAGAACAAAAAAAGTATTTTGCTGAAAGAGGAATGGCAACAAACAGCTCAACTCTTTGTGATAGAGCACATGCATTACAAACACAAATTGATAGATTAAAGAAAATGGCTGTTGCTAGACCAAAAGAAAAGAAGAAAATAAATGTTGCTTTTTCTGAAGATAGAAAGTCAAGTAAGAAAGTTATTAGTGTTGAAGGATTAAGCATAACTACACCGGAAGGAAGAAAAATACTTGATGAAATAGATTTGGATATTTTTGCTGGAGAAAGAGTTGCACTTTTAGGAGTTAATGGTAGCGGAAAATCCACATTTGTTAAATCGGTAATAGGAAAACAGAACTTACCTGTAGAAGGTGATGTTTTTGTTGGTCCTAGTGTAAAAATTGGGTATTTGCCCCAAATCATTACTTTCCCAAAACAAGAACAACAATTATTAGAATATTTTTCTGGTGCTGCAGGCTTAAATGAACAAATTGCGAGACAAGTGCTAGCAAGATTTCAGTTTTATCAAGATGATGTAACAAAAAGAGCAGGAAGTATTTCAGGTGGAGAGAGAATGCGTATTAAACTAGCAGAACTTTTACAGAAAAAAATTAATACATTAATTTTTGATGAGCCAACAAACCATATTGATATACCAACAAAGGAAGTTCTTGAAGAAGCTATTGAGGATTTTGATGGAACATTGATTTTTGTTAGTCATGACAGATATTTTATTAATAAATTTGCAGATAAAGTCATAGAATTTAAGGATGGGCATATTAGAACATTTTTAGGGAATTATGATAACTATAAACAAAAAAATTGCTAAAATTAATGCTAGGTGTTACAATAGATAAAGGATTAAATAAATCAATAAAACACTAATTTAATAAAAAATTAAAAGGAATACAAAAGTGTAGAAAAAGTAGAAAAGTAAATAAATAAGATAAGGTTATATTATTAAAATATAAAGTAACTAATAAAATAGAGGTTAAAATATGAAAAAAGAAAAATCATGTGGCTGTATAATAATAAAAGAAAATCAAGTACTTTTAATATTTGAAAAAAGAAGGCAATATTGGGGATTTCCTAAAGGTCATGTAGAGCAAAATGAAACTGAAATTGAGACAGCAATAAGAGAAGTGAAAGAAGAAGTTGGTTTGAATGTTATAATAGATCCTGAAAAAAGATATGAAATGAATTATATAATAAAAGATAAAATTGAAAAGTATACAATATATTTTTTAGCTATGACAGATAGTAAAAATATTGTATTACAAGGAAATGAAATAGAAGATGCTAAATGGTGTAATTTTGAAGATGCTTTAATGCTATTAACTTTTGATGGTACTAAAGATATATTAAGACAAGTAATAAAAGATATATAAAGAGGTGATATTTATGGCCAATATATTTGATTATTTGAATTGGAGAGGTGATTTATCTTTAGATAAATCCGAATTTAATGAGATTGATAATTTATTACTATCTCGTTTTTCATATTGCCCTTTTGATAGTATTATGAAGCCAGATGAAATTGTAACTATAAAAGAATTATCTGTAAGATTTGAAAAAGCAGATAAAAAAGAGATGGATATTCTTCAAAAAGAAGATATACAATTATTTTTATCAATGGGTAATTCAAAAAGGTTTGGAGAAATGAAAGCAACTCAGTATATAAATAAAATAGATATAAAGGAAGAAAAGCAATTTTCCGCTATTACAATATTAATGCCAGATAATACTATATATATTTCATTTAGAGGAACAGACAATACTATTGTTGGATGGAAAGAAGATTGTAATATGAGCTTTAAAAATCATCTTCCAGCTCAAAAAGATGCAGTAGATTATTTGAAAAAGATATCTGAAATGTATACAAATAATTTAAGAATTGGTGGACATTCAAAAGGTGGTAATTTAGCAGTATATTCAGCCATGTTTGCAAGTGAAG
>Ga0265294_10003205_pt1 | contig 21086 bp, 21 predicted proteins | sample MunlanPumphouse3_FD_192504 | JGI IMG/M metagenome (GOLD analysis project Ga0265294, IMG submission 192504) | Groundwater microbial communities from a municipal landfill in Southern Ontario, Canada - Pumphouse #3 | ecosystem: Environmental > Aquatic > Deep subsurface > Groundwater | place...
TAGCACTTTTTGTTCGTATAGATAAATATGCAAAAAACATACCAATAAATATACAAAATAATATCATACCAATTATTCCTAAATATGGATAACCCCAATAATCAAAACCATAATTATGTCCCATAATGATAACTGGTAAATGCCATAATCCCCAAATTATACCTGTTAAAATAATAGCTTTAATATTTCCCATCTTTTCAATTAATTTAGGTAACAAATATCCTCTCCAACCTAATTCTTCACCAAGTGCAGGAATGAAATTTAATATTGGCCCTAATAATAAAGCTAACAATAATTGAGAAATTAATAAAGTTTGAATTGCTGGCAATGTAGATACATCTATATTAGCAGCTTCATATTCTGCAATTAAAGTTTGTTCCATAGTACTCATACTAGGATCAAAAGTATTAGAAAATAATATGAAAAATATTAATCCACCAATTACAGTTAATATAGCTGGTCCAATCCATGCAAATATATAATATTTAATATTGCCTTTAAAATGAGGTTTTAAATACATATTTCCAAATTTTTCTTTTGTAAACAATCTTGTTAATATGCAACAAATTGCTGGAATAAACATCATAAGTGAAATCCATATCATTCCAAAGTTAGAATTCATTCCTCCATTTGCCATCAAATAAAACTCTGCCGAATATGTAATACCAAATGTTAATAACAAAAATATAATTATTCTTTTCATTTTTTCTCCTCTACAATTCTAATTTACCTTTATATTTCGCATAAATTGCTTTTTTTAATAACATATTTTCTTCAGCTTCTAAATTTTTATCTTTTGCTAATATTTTAAAAGCAATCTCTTGAACTATTTTTAATACATTCATGTCTGTAAACAAATTTGCTATTTTAAAATCTGGTAATCCATGTTGATTTACTCCAAAGAAATCTCCTGGTCCACGCAATTCTAAATCTTTTTCAGATATTTCAAATCCATTATTTGTTTTTTCCATAACATTCATACGTTGCTTTACTAATATAGACGAGCTATCATATTTTAATATACAATATGATTTATCTGAACCCCTACCAACTCTTCCTCTTAATTGATGTAATTGAGCTAAACCAAATCTTTCAGCATTTTCTATAACCATTAATGTAGCATTTGGTACATCAACACCAACTTCAATTACAGTCGTAGATATCAAAACATCAATATCTCCATTTTTAAAATCATTCATTACAGCAGTTTTTTCTGTATTTTTCATTCTACCATGTAATACTGCAATTCTACATTCATTTAATACAGAAGAATAATATTCATATCTTTCATTTAATGATTTAGCTATAATACTTTCAGATTCTTCTATTAAAGCACATACTATATATACTTGTTTTCCTTCTTGAACATTTTTTACAATAAATTTATTTAATCGTTCTTCTTTATCCTTTGTTATCGCAAAAGTATCTATTTTTTTTCTTCCTGGAGGCAATTCATCTATTACAGATATATCCATATCTCCATAAAGAATTAAACCTAATGTTCTTGGTATAGGTGTTGCTGTCATAATTAGTATATCTACATTTTGAGCTTTTGCAGAAAGCTTTGAACGTTGCCTTACTCCAAATCTATGTTGCTCATCAGTTATTACCAAACCTAAATTTTTAAACACTACATTATCTTCAATTATTGCATGTGTTCCTATTAAAATATCTATATTTCCATTTTTTAAATCTTCTAATATTTTTTCTTTTTCTTTTTTGGGAGTACTTCCAATTAGTAATCCACACTTTACTCCAATACTTACATAAATATTTTTTAATGTATCATAATGTTGTGCGGCAAGTATTGCAGTTGGTGCCATTAATACACATTGATAACCATTTTTTACTGCTTTAAACATACTAATTCCAGCTACTATAGTTTTACCTGAACCAACATCTCCTTGTAATAATCTATTCATACATTTATCTGATTCCATATCTTTAAATATTTCTTCTAACACTCTTGTTTGTGCATTAGTTAATGTAAAAGCTAATTGATTAAGTATTTCATCTGTTGAAACATTTTTAAATACAATTCCCTTTTCTCTATTCTTAACTCCATTTTTCAATAATAATAACATTAACTGTAAATGTAATAATTCTTCAAATACCAATCTATATCTTGCATAAAAAAATGATTCATCTTTCTCTGGAAAATGTATGTTTTGTAATGCAAACTTAATATCTGCTAAATCATATTGTTCTAAAATATATTCTGGCATTGTTTCTTCTATATCTTTTATTACCACTTCTAAAGCAATAGATATTTCTTTTCGTAAAATATTCTGATTCATTTTTTCTGTTAATGAATATACTGGAACTATTCTTCCAGTCTTATTATTAACATTCACTTCTTCATACTCTGGTTGAGTTATAACTAATTCATTACCTTGTCTAGTAACTTTTCCATACATTATATACTCATGTTCTGCTTTAATATTTTCAACATATTTATTATTAAACCAAATACAGGTTATTACACCTGTATTATCTTTTACTAATAATTTATATATCATTAATCTATTTCTTGTTCTTATACTTTTGACTTTAGATGTAGTCTCTACTTTTACGCAGACAGTATCCCCTTCAATAAGTTCAGATATTGTTTTAAATGAACTTCTATCTTCATAACCTCTTGGAAAATATGTAATTAAATCATTAACAGTATAGATACCTAATCTATTAAACAATAATTTTCTATTAGGCCCTATACCCTTTAAATATTGTATATCCTTATTTAAATCTACCATTTAACCTCCATTATATAATCCCATTTGGACTTGGATTAAAAACATCTTCTTCATCATTGTCCAATGTTGGTTCTACTGGATTTTCATTATTAGGATCAGGTTCAGTGTTAGGATTATACATATGCACATTACAATATTCTACTGGTGCTTCATAGATATAATCTGCAGCTTTATTTGTTCCTTCAAGTATTACAGTACGTTGTATAAATACTTTTGATTCAGCACTTTCTTGTGGACAATCATCACTTAATAATAAATTACTATCTTTACAAATGTTTTTTACAACATGTGTTGTACAATACTCATTTGGTTCAGTTCCTGTAATAAAGTATTCTTCTTTTACTCTTGAACCTCTTTGATCTAAATAACATAAATCTGAAGCTAATTTACCTGAATCTAAACATATTTTAGCTGTAGTTATTCCAGATTTTAATTCTGCAAAATCTTTTACTTCTAACCCCTCATGTACTTTTAACATAACAGCATTCCAAATTTTTGCTGCTGGATTTTGTCCTGATGCATGTATTTTCTTTGGTTCATCAAAACCATACCATGTAGCAGCTACATAATATGGACTAAATCCACAGAACCATCTATCATTATATGAATCTGTTGAACCTGTTTTTGCAGCTACAGGATTCCCTCCAATATTTATATACTTTGCTGTACCATTTGTACCTCTAACAACATCTCTCATCATATCTCTTAATATAAACATTGATTCTTTTGAAAATACATTTCTAGTAATTTGATTATTTTCCAATAATACTTTACCAGTACTATCTGTAACTCTAGTATATAATATAGGTTCTAAATATACACCATTATTTGCAATAGCTGCATATGCAGCAGTCATTTCAAATGGAGAAATACCATTTGTAATTCCACCTAATGTTAAGGCTAATGATTTATCTGCTTCGACCAAAGATGTAATACCTAATTTTTGCAAATATGTATATGAATTATTTATACCTAAATCTTGTAATACTTTTACTGCAACTATATTCATAGATTTTTCTATACCCTGTCTTGGCGTAGATAATCCAGCATATGATCCATCCCAGTTTGATACATTCCAATCACCAAATGAAAATGGTACATCATCATATATAGATGCTGCCGTAATTATTTTATCATTTAATGCTGGTCCATATGTTGCTATTGGTTTTATTGTAGAACCCGGTTGCCTTTTTGACATTGTGGCTCTATTTAACCCTCTTAATACTTTATCTCCTGCACCACCAACTAATCCAGAAACAGAACCTGTATAATAATCAATTATTACCATAGCTGATTGTGGTCTTTCATTATATGTTTTATCTAAAGGAAAATATTTTTCATCTTTATATACTTCCTCTAATGCTGATTGCACTTTAGGATCTATATTAGTATAAATTTTCAATCCATCTCCATAAACCATTTTACTGGCTACAGCTTTTGTTACTTTTAATTCTTTCACCAAATCTTCAATAACTTTATCAATTACAGCTTCTGAAATATATGACGATGATTTATCTACAGATATAGAATCATAAACTAATTCTTGATTTATTGCTTCCTCATATTCTTCTTGAGATATCCATGTTAATTCTAACATTTTATCTAAAACAATTTTTTGTCTTGCTTTTATTTTTTCAGGTGCTTTATCCTTATCATACATACTTGGTCCATGATTAATACCAGCTAATACAGCACTTTCAGCTAATGTTAATTGACTTGCATCTTTACCAAAATAACTATATGATGCGGTTTGAACTCCATAAGAACCTTCTCCCAAAAATATAATATTTAAATACATTTCAATAATTTCCTCTTTAGATAACCAAGATTCAACTTGAATTGCTCTAACCCATTCACGTATCTTTCTTAATGGATCATCTTGATTATCATTTGTTACATTCTTTACTAATTGTTGTGTTATTGTGCTTGCACCAAATGAAGATTTACCGCCATGGGAAATATAGTTAACAACTGCATATATTGTTCTTTGTATATCTATTCCACAATGAGTATCAAATCTTTCATCTTCAATTGCCTTAAATGCCATTGGCAAGTACTTGCTCATTTCAGGTAATCCTATTAGTACTCTATTTTCTGAACCATATAAAGTTGCGAATTCATTACCATCTTTATCATAAATAAATGTTGTTAAATTATGATATGTTAAATCTTCTCTATTTAATTGTTCAGCTCCATTTATTACACCAAAAACCATACCTGCAATTGCAAAAAAAGCAAGTATAAACATAACAAATAAAAACAAGAACACTTTTTTAAAGATTCCGCGCTTTTTCTTATTTTTCTTCTTTTTATTATTATCTATTGCGGGTACATTAGTTATTTTTTTACTTCTTTCTCTTTCGTTATATCTTTTAGCCATTTTATTTTTTTGCTAATGCTAGCAAAAGTCTCCTTTCAAAATAATATATATAATATTATATATATTATTTATTTAAAAAGCAACATATTATGGATTAAAAATTTTATATTTTTATGTAAATCGTTGTTCGATATTTATATATTTTAGCTTAAACCTTAATTGCTGAAAAATATAGGTTTGAAACACCAAACATATGTTGTTATCCACAAATCCACAGACTTATCCACAGTTTTTGTCTATGTTTTGCAACATTTGTGCAATATTTTGGTAATATTTGTTATTGGTTTACATATTTATTTTTTTAGGTCCTGTTCGTAAACCAATAAATCTTTATAATTTGTTAAAACATTAACACCATGTTTTAATAATTCATTCGTATAAACATTAGTATCATCATTAATATTTCCTGGTACAACCCACACTTCTCTATTTTGTTCTAAAGCATTATCTAATATATAACTTACTCCATCAAATACATTTGCTTGTATTATAACTAATTCTTTTGCCAATCCTGTTAATATCCTATTACGTCTTAATATGTTTTCTGTTGTTCCTTTTATATAATACTCATTTTCTGTAATAATAACCCCTTTATTACAATATAATTTTTCATGTATCCCAGAAGATAAAACTATAATATTTTTATCTCCATCATTATTTAAAAATAACTTTCTATCATCTTCATCAAATCTAGACACTATTTTTATATTATCCTTAAACAAATTATTTGAAATATATCCTAATAGTTTTCTACCATATATATCGACTTTCTTACCTTGAAATATGCTAACTGAACTAGAATTTAAGATATTAACATTACCAATATAGTACAACAAGATTGGTGGATTATATATTTCTTTTAAAAGTTTCGGATATAAACTATCTTCAATTGTTAATATCCTTACACCATTGTTATTATTATATTTCATTATTTCATCTACTTGTTTACATATTGCTATATCATTAAAAGATCGTATTTCTTCATTTGTTAAACCTAAATTTATTAACTCTTTATCACTTAAAGAATAAACTTTACTAATATCATTATATTTTTCTAATATATTTATTTTTTTTATATTTTCAATTGGCAGTATTTTAAACCATATCCATAATCGTTCCATTTTATCCCTCACTATTGATAATAAAATTATATATTAATATATTAAATATATCAACCAAATTTTAAAAATAAAAAAGAATACATTTGTATATGTATTCTCAAGGTAAGCATCGCTTACCTAATAAATTAATTCGATTAATAACTTTCATTACTAATAAGGTCTACCTTATATTATTGCAATTATGCAATATTCTAATATGTTTTTTATATTTTAAATATATATTTTACTATATATTTTTAAAGTCTCTTTTTATATTGTTTTATAGATGTTTATTATTCATTATTTAATGTTATATATTTTATATTGGCTTATGTAAATTCGAATTCTCTTTGATTTTTACAACTATTAACAAACTATTACTACACCATCTTTATTTAGACGTCTTTGCATAAACCCTTTATTCAAAACTTTAAAATTTAAAATTTTATTTATATTTTTTTGATAGAATTATTATACCACACTAATTAAATAAATGCAAATATATTAATAATACACTTCAACCATATACAATCCATGAGCTGGAGCAGTTCTTCCAGCTTTCTTTCTATCTTTTGATTCTATAATTTTAGGTATATCTTCAGGTTTAATTCTAGCTAAACCAACATCAATAAGAGTTCCTACTATTATTCTAACCATATTATATAAAAATCCATTTCCTTCAAATGTAAAATAAATTCTATCTCCATCTAATTTAATATCTGTATGATTAATAGTTCTTACACTATCTTTATTAGATGTTCCAGATGCTCTGAAAGCTTTAAAATCATGAGTACCTTCAAAATACTTTATAGCTTTTTTCATTTCTTTCACATCTAACCTTTTCTCAACATGATATTCAGTCCTTCTAAAAATTGCACTTCCATATTGAGAATTATTTATAACATACATGTACTTTTTACCTTTTGCATTATATCTTGGATGAAAATCTAAATCTACTTCTTGTGCAGATTTTACAACAATACTATTCTTTAAATGTGCATTTAATGCTAAACAAATTTTTTCTATTTTAATATCTGATTCAATTTTAAAAGAGATAACTTGTCCATACGCAGAAACTCCAGCATCAGTTCTACCTGAATAATTTGCATCAACATTTTCTCCAGTTACTTCAAATATAGCTCGTTCTATCTCTGATTGTATTGTTACCTTATTAGGTTGTTTTTGCATACCATAATAACTACTTCCATCATATTCTAAAATTATTTTTATATTTCTCATACATACCCTCTTTTAAATAATAAAAAAGTCAAAGGAATCCTCTGACATTTTATTTTAATATTAATCTATTAAGAATAACAAGCCTAACACATAAGTTATTATCATAAAGCAAACACCCATGAACATTGTACTTCTCTTCAATTTTGCATCTCTAGATCTATCTTTATTATTATTTAAATATCCATCATTACTGCCAACATCATCAGAGCCACCCATAATTGAGCTACCTGCACCTTTACCAGCTTGTAATAACATTAATACAATAATAACTATACATATAACTAAATCAATTCCTAATAATACATATCTTGCTATTTCCATAAAATTTTCCTCCTAGTAAGCTATTATATTAATTGTAATATAGCAGTACTAGCATTATCGCCTTTACGTACACCAGTCTTTACAATTCTTGTATAACCACCTATTCTACCTTCATATTTTGGAGCAATTTCATTAAACAATTTATCTGTTAAATCTATTGTTTTTCCATCATTATCGCTAATTTTATCCATCATTCTCATGAATTTTCTTCTAACAGCTAATCTTGATGGCATATCTTTTTGTCTTTCAACTTCTACAACTTCTTTTACAACTCTGTAATATGTATTACCGTTTTTGCTTGTAACTTTTTCATTAACTTTCTTACCTTTATCATCAACTTTTGCTTTGCTAACTTTAACTTTAGTCATTTCAAAGTTTTTGCTTTCTTTAATTGCTAATGAAATCATGCTATCTATTATAGATTTTAATTCTTTTGCTCTTGGTTCAGTTGTATCAATTTTACCATTTAATATAGTTTGTGCTGTTAATGTTTTTAACATTGCCACTCTATGTTTAGTTGCTTTGCCTAATTTTCTTTGTGACACTTCTTTTCACCTTCCTTTATATCTATTCTTCTTCAATTTTAAAGTTTAATTCTCTTTCTTCTAATTTTAATTTAATTTCATCGAAAGATTTTTTACCTAAGTTTCTAACTTTTAACATTTCAGATTCAGTTTTATTTATTAAATCTTGTATAGTTAATATATTTGCCCTCTTCAAACAATTATATGATCTTACTGTTAAGTTTAAATCGTCTATTGAAGTTTCAAGCAATTTTTCTTTTTCATTTTCTTTTCTTTCAAGCATTACATCCATATTTTTAGTAGCTTCAGATAAATCAATAAATAAAACTAAATGCTCTAATAATATTTTTGCTGCTACACTTAAAGCATCTTCTGGACTGATTGTTCCATCCGTCCATAATTCAATATATAGTTTATCATAATCTTCTGATGAACCAACTCTTATTGGTTCAACTCTATAATTAACTTTCTTTACTGGAGTAAATATTGAATCTATTGCCAAAGAACCAATTGGATCATCTTCTACTTTATTTCTTTCAGCTGAGGTATATCCTCTTCCTGTTTCGGCTTTTATTTCAATGTTTAACTTTCCACCTTCACTAACTGTAGCGATATGCAAATCTGGATTTAATATTTTCACATCTCCAGGTACAATGATATCTGCAGCAGTAACCTCACAAGGTCCTGTTACATTGATTAATAATTCTTTTGATTCATAGTCTGGTATTTGTAATCTTACTTCTTTGAAATTTAATATTATTTCTAATACATCTTCAACAACATTTGGAATTGTTGCAAATTCATGCATAACCCCATCAATCTTAATCTTTGATATTGCTGCTCCAGGTAATGACGATAATAAAATTCTTCTAAAAGAATTTCCTAATGTCAATCCATAGCCTCTCTCCAATGGTTCGCAAGAAAATTTAGCATAATATTTTTCTAAATCAATTTCCTCGCATTTGATCTTTGGCTTCTCAAATTTTTTCATAAATATATACCTCCTAAATAATTTAAAATTTATTATTACTTAGAGTAAAGCTCAACAATCAAGTGTTCTTCTACTGGTAAGTCAACTTCATCTCTAGATGATAACGATACTACTTTGCCTGTATAATTTTCAATGTCAGCTTCTAACCATGATGGCATAGCTTTCTTGGCATTAATTGCTATATTTTCTTTAAATATTTGACTTTGTTTACTTGATTCTTTTAATGTAATTATATCTCCAACTTTTACTAAATATGATGGAATATTAACTTTCTGTCCATTAACTTCAAAATGCCCATGTCTTACTAACATTCTTGCTTGATATCTTGAATTTGCAAAACCCAATCTGTATATTACGTTATCAAATCTGCTTTCTAATATTTGTAACAAGTTTTCACCTGAAACACCTTTTCTTTTTGTTGCCATAAGGAAATACTTTTTAAATTGTGATTCTAATATTCCATAGAATGATTTTGTTTTTTGTTTTTCTCTTAATTGCATACCATATTCTGATAATTTCTTTCTTTTTTGTCCATGTTGTCCTGGTCCAAATGCTCTTCTACTTAAAGCACATTTTTCTGAGTAACATCTTGCTCCTTTTAAGAACAATTTTTGATTCTCTCTACGACAAATACGGCATGAATTGTCTGTATATCTTGCCATTTATATTTTACACCTCCACTTATATTCTTCTTCTTTTAGGTGGTCTACATCCATTATGTGGTATTGGAGTAACATCTTTAATTAATGTTATTTCTAAACCTAAGGCTTGTAAAATCCTAATTGCTGATTCTCTTCCAGAACCAGGTCCTTTAACATATACTTCTATTGTTTTTAAGCCATGATCCATAGCAACTTTTCCTGCAGCTTCTGCTGCCATTTGAGATGCATATGGTGTGCTTTTTCTTGAACCTTTAAAACCTAAACCACCTGCACTTGCCCAAGAAATTACATTTCCTTGAACATCTGTAATAGTTACAATAGTATTATTAAAAGTTGATTGTATATGTGCACAACCGCGATCTATATTTTTACGTACTTTTCTTTTTGTTGATGTCTTTTTTACTGATGACTTACTATTTGCTGCCATTTATATAATCCCCTTTCTATACTGTTGCTTTTTTACTTCTACTTACTACTTTTCTAGGACCTTTACGTGTTCTTGCATTTGTCTTTGTTCTTTGTCCTCTAACTGGTAAGTTTTTTCTATGCCTTACACCTCTGTAGCATCCAATTTCTGTTAATCTTTTAATATTTAATGCTACTTCTCTTTTTAAATCACTTTCAACTTTATGATTTTTTTCAATTTCATCTCTGATCTTGTTAATTTCATCATCAGTTAAATCTTTTGCTCTTTTGTCTGGATTAATTCCAGTATTTTTTAATATTTGATTTGATTTTGTTCTTCCTATACCAAAAATGTATGTTAAAGATATTTCTATTCTTTTATCATTTGGTACATCAACACCTGATATACGAGCCATTTAATATTTACACCTCCATAAAAATTTAATATATATAAACAAAATAAGAATTAAGAATAATCTTAACAGCCGCCCTTATCTTGCCTAAAACTAATTAAAACAATCCTTAACCTTGTCTTTGTTTGTGTTTTGGATTTTCACATATAACCCTAACAACATTATTTCTTCTTATAACTTTACATTTGTCACACATCTTCTTAACTGATGGTCTAACCTTCACTCCAAACACCTCCCTATAGTTTAAAACTCTTAACATATAATTTAATTATTTACCACGCCAAATTATTCTTCCACGTGTTAAATCATATGGTGAAAGCTCTAACTTAACTTTATCTCCAGGTAAAATTTTAATATAATTCATTCTTAATTTACCTGATATATGAGCTAATAATTTATGTCCGTTTTCTAATTCAACATTGAACATTGTATTAGGCAAGGCTTCAATAACAATACCTTCTACTTCAATTATATCCTCTTTTGACATTATACAACTTCCTCCTTAGAAACAATCCTTGCTATTTCCTTTTGAACTTCTTTATTAGTTAATACTCTTTTTTCTTTAATTGCTACATTTATATACTCTGAAAACATATTTGTTAATTGAACATGTTTAATCTTTTTCTTTTTTGGTAATTCAAATTTTCGTATAGCTCCATCACATAAATAAATCAAATTATCTTCTACTTTTACAACTACAAAATATTTACTCTTATCTCTACCATTTTTTGATATAACTATACAGCCTTCTTGTATATCCAAGTTTTCACCTCTAAAAATAAAATAATTAGCCACATTAACATATAGCTAATATATTATATATTATTAGCAAAAGTTTGTCAATAGATATAATACAATATTTATTATTTTTTATAGATAATGATTAGTTAAAATTTCAGGTTCTCCATCAGTTATTAATACTGTATGTTCATAATGTGAAGACAACTGACCATCAGCTGTTACTACCTTCCATCCATCATCACAAATAATAATATCATCAGTACCCATATTCACCATAGGTTCAATAGCAATGGTCATTCCAGCTTCAAGTCTTGGGCCTCTTCCTGGTTGTCCATAATTAGGTACTCCTGGATCTTCATGTAATTCTCTTCCAACCCCATGTCCTTGAAAATCTTTTACTACACTAAACCCAAATTTTTCTGCATACTTTTGCACTGCATTAGATATATCAGATACTCTATATCCTACTTTAGCAAACTTTAAACCTTCATAGAAACTACCTCTTGTAACTTCAACTAATTGTTTTACTTTATCATCAACGTTTCCAATAATATATGTCTTAGCACTATCCCCATGAAAGCCATTTTTATATGCACCTATATCTAAACTAACAATATCTCCATCATGTATTATTCTTTTTTTACTTGGCATTCCATGTATAACTTCCTCATTTATTGAAATACATGTTGCATAAGGAAACAACACCGCGTCCTCAGTAAATCCTTCTTGCCCTTTAAAAGATGGTTTTGCTTCATACTTTTTTAATACATTTACAACAATATTTTCCAAATCCATCGTTGACATTCCAGCTTTAATATTTTCTGCAATAGCTTTATGACAAAATCCAACAATATGACATGATTCTCTTATCTTTTTTATTTCATCTTCACTTTTAATATATATCATTCTTTTTTACTTCTTTCTTTTCTTTCTAATTCTTCTTTTATATCTTTTTTTGTTTCATTAAGATTTTTTTCTCCATCAACATTAAACAAAATTTTTCCTTTTTCATAATAATCAAGAATTGGTTTAGTTTCTTTATCGTAAATTTCTAATCTTTTTTGTATTAACTCTAAAGTATCATCATCTCTTTTAATTAAAGTTGAACCGCACAAATCACAAATTCCTTCAATTTTAGGAAGATTATTTTTCAAATTATAAATTGCTTTACAATTAGGATTTGAACATATTCTTCTATTTATTGATCTCTCAATTATTTTTTCATCGCTAACTTCTAAATTTATTACTATATCTATTTTATATCCTTTTAATGACAAATATTTATCTAATCCTTCCGCTTGGATTATTGTTCTTGGATATCCGTCAAGTACAATATTAACATCTTTAGATAATATCTTATTTAATTTACCATATAACATTTCCATTGCTATTTCATCTGGAAATAATGAACCTTTAGAAATATATTTTCCATACTTAATTTCGAATTCAGGATTATTATTATTTTCTTTTCTTATATTGCCTAACGAAACATGTATTGCATTAAATTCTTCAATAATATAATTTGATTGTGTTCCCTTGCCACTACTTGGCTTTCCAGATAATACAATAATCATATCGTCACCTCTTATTCATCATCTTCCATTTCAATATCAAAATCTTTAACTATATTATCTAATTTACTTTTAATTTTTTCCTCAAATTCTTCATTTGAAATTTTAGATTTCATACTTGCAGTCTTTTTCAAATATTCATCAATTGATGGTAATGATTCATCATCTTTTCTAATAAGTAATTCTCTTTTTAATTCTAATTCTTCAATAATTTTAGGATTAACTTTTTTAAATATTCTTTCATCTGGATAAATATATTCTTTTATACCAAACATAAATTCATTATATGCATCTAAATCTTTTTCTAAATCGAAAATTATTTTAGTAACATTTGCATAACCATTTGTTATTCCCTTTAACGTTAAATTTGAACTTGGTAATATAACAATTACTTCCTTTTCAAATTTAAAAATATATATTTTCGCATTAAAGTCATCTTGTACATTATTATTATAAACATAAAAATTATCAGCAATAGCAAACATACTTTCCATAACAGCCCTTGATATATTTCTTCTATCTATGCCAATTACAAAATTATATTTTGCACCTTTATTATATACTTCACACATTATATCTTTCAATATAGTATAAGCTTCATCCTTCATAGATCCAAAAATATAATAAACTTCCTTTAGGTCTTTCGTATTTAATATTGTCTTTATATCTTCATACAATATATAACTTTTTGGATTAAAACTTTCAAATTGGATTTTTTCTTCTATTTTCATTTTGCACCTCATAAAAAGTATATACATTTTTTGCATAAAAATCAATATTTATATAAAAATTATAATATAAAATAAAATTAAAACTATAAAAATAATCTTTTATAGTTTAATAATTTAAGAAAACTTTTAAAAATATTATTAATTTTTATGCTCTTTATATTTATTATTATTTTGTTTTACAAAATCTCTATCATTTTTCCAATTTCTTCAGTTTTAGCAAATTCTTTTACTTCAAGAATTTTAAATCTAAATTGTTTATCTCCAAAACCAACTTCAACAATATCATTTATTTTAATATCATATGAAGGTTTTACTGTTTTATCATTAACTCTTACTCTTCCCTTATCACAAGCTTCACTTGCAATAGTTCTTCTTTTAATTACTCTAACAACTTTTAAATATTTATCAATTCTCATATTATCTCCTCTTATAACTTAGGTATATTATATAATATAAAAAGAAACTTTATTAACTAAAGTTTCTTTTATTTCAATAATTAAAATTATCTTTTATTTACTAAATCTTTTAAAGCTTTACCAGCTTTAAATACTGGAGCTTTAGAAGCTGGTATTTTTATTTCTTCTTTAGTTTGAGGATTTCTTCCTTTTCTAGCAGCTCTTTTTCTTACATCAAAAGAACCAAATCCAACTAATTGAACTTTGTCATCTTTCTTAAGAGCTCCTTCTACGCTTTCGATAAATGCATTTAATGCTTCTTCAGCGTCTTTTTTAGATAATTTTGCTTTTACTGCAATACTATCAATTAATTCTGCTTTATTCATAATAATATACCTCCTATAAGTTTATTTGTGTAGTCTTCTACACAATTATTATTTCGCCATATGTTTGATATTTCCTTTTTTTTTGCCAAAATTTTTAATAAATTCTTAATTTTTGTAATATTTTAAGTAAAAATATACCGCCTGGAATCATTGGGAAATCATCTTTTTCAAATATTTTTAAAAATACAACTGATATAAAATATACTATTACAGCTAATAAGATAGCACTTAAAGTAGCTATATTCATATTTACGCTACCGTTTAATATTGTAAATGTTCCCCAGGCTGTTACTCCCATTAAAGCATTAGCAATTATAGGTTTTATAAAATATTTAACAGCATTCAAATTTAAATCTATATATTTATTAATAAGAATAAAATTAACAATAAATGCTACTACATGGCAAGCTACTGATCCTATTGCTGCACCATTAATATTAAATATTGGATTATATATCAACACTAAATTACATATTATTTTTACTATACATCCACAAGACAAACTTATTGCAGGTATAAATACCTTTCCCATTCCTTGGAGGGCACCTCCAAAAGTCTGATTCATTGCTGTAAATATAATTGCTAGTGCTGATATTTGCAATAAGAAACTTCCTTCATATGCATTGGGATATAATAAATGCAATATTGGATCTGCTAAAACTATATATCCAACCGTACATGGTAAAGCTATTAATATTGTTAACAAAAACGAAAACGATATTCTCTTAGATGCATTTTTCTTATCTCCAATAGCCAATGCTGCTGATACAGCTGGTATTAAAGCTATAGCAAACGCTATATTTACTGCTAGCGGAAAACTTGTTAATGCATCAACTTTACCGGCTAATATTCCATACCAATAATTCGCCATTGCATCATCAAATCCCATTGATTCCTTTATTCCTCTTAATACTGTAACAGAGTCTACCGTCCTATTTATCGCACTAATAATTGAACCTAAAGATATAGGAATTGATAGTGCTAATATTCCTTTTATAATCTTCTTTATTCCGCTATTATCAATTTTTGTCTCATCTGTTGTTTGTTTTTCTCTAATATCCTTCCAAACTTCTTTTTTCCTTTTATTATAAAATATCATTAAATATGTGAAAGATATTATTGTTGCTAGAGAAGTAGCTATACTAGAGCCTGCAGCCATAATTACTGAGTTTGTACCAATTAACATATACACAATAGTTACTGTTAATGCACAATTAAATATTTGTTCAAGCATTGATGAACGTGCAGTCGCCTGCATATCTTGCATACCATTAAAATATCCTCTTATTACTGCAGATATACAAACAAAAAATACAGATGGTGCTAAACCAATAATTACATATTCTACTCCTGGATTATCTATAATAGTATATGCAATAAATTTTGCTCCACAAAATAATAATATTGCACCAACAGCTCCAATAATAGCAAATAATATAAATGCTGTTTTAAATACTTTATGCGCACCTTTATAATCACCTTTTGATCTTCGCTCAGATACTAATTTTGATATTGCCCCTGGAATACCCATAGATGATACAGCCAATAATAACATATATATTTGAAAACCAGCACCATAATAACCATTACCTGAATCACCGAACTCAGGTATATTAGTTATTATAACTTTATATAAAAAACCTAAAATTTTTATAATTATTTGTGATATAAAAATAAGTAGTACACCAGTCATAAAAGTTTGTTTTAAATTCTTCTTTTTTTCGACCTTTTCTTCTTTCATTTAACCTCCCAATATTATAAATAAATAATGCGTATATATTATTCATATAATAATACATACACATTATATATTTTATTCCTATTTATTTCAATAGAAAAAAATATAAAGCTTAAAAAAATTAGTTTGATAATTCTTTTATGCTTTATACTTAGCAAGACAGCCTTTGATATTGGCTAGTGCCTGCTTTTCAGCGTCTTGTTTTTCTTTCGCATGAATTTCTTCAAGAACCTTGCCAAACATAACATTGTATGGCGCGTTCTCATTTTCTTCTACGACTGAAGCAACAAGTTTTTCAAATTCCTCAGCCTTTTTAGCGGCTTCTTCGTTTTCCTGTTCAACTCTTTTTTCAACAGCTGCAATCTGTTCAGCAGTTAATCCGTCGACTTTTTCCTCTTCTGCGAAAGCATCATGGACAAACCCTCGAATTGTTGCATCTTCTACAGCTTTTTTTGTGGCTTCAGCTTCATCTGAAGCCCTGACATCTGCTACCGTGTACATTTTTGTTCACTCAACTCATTTTTTTGAATGCGATAAACATCTTCTTTCTGTTTCTCGCTCTTCTTCTTCCCAGGCCTCTTCAATTGCTTTACTGAGATCGGGTCCGAAAACAGCTTCAAATGCTTCCTTATCATCAAGTAAAGCTTTGCCATCTGTTTCTGTGGTCATTTTCTCATGCTCCAAAAAATTTTATGAAATAACTTTTCAGTTATTCACATGAAATTTCTTCAACAGCATCTTCAAAGCGTTTTACAGCTGCATCGAAATCTGCTTTACTTTTTGCTGCTTTAATGTCAGCAAGAATTTTTGCAAAGAGTTTTTCGTAAGGCTGATCGTGAATCTTTTTCAGAATTTCATTGATTAATGCAACTGTAGCTTCTTTTTGAGCTTTTACATCTTTTTCGCGATTTGCGAGAATTATGCGTGCAGTTTCAATCTGTTCTGGCGTAAGACCATCAACCTTCTTATGTTCAGCAAATGCTTCTGCAATAATTGCTTTTACATCTGCGACCCACTGGTCCTGTTGCTCTTTGGCTTCTGCATCTTTCTGACGAACATATGCAACAGCTTCTTCTTTAGTCATAAAGACTGGTTCCCCGATGGGTACCTCTTCATCCAAAGACGGGCATGAGCAGGAACATGGTTTCTCGTTGTTCTGTTCCTTGTTTGGGTTTGATCGAACCAAACATACAATTGCAACTAATAAAAATCCGATTGCAATTAAAATTAAAATCATAGATACTGGATCCATTTTCTTTACCCCCGAAGTAATATACTTCGTTAGTGTTTTACAACTCTGTAAATACATGTTTATTATAACATAAGATTTCAACTTTTACAAGTATTTTTTAATTTTTTTTTATGTTAATCTAATAGTTTTAGCTACAATACTAAAAACACCTTATAACAAAACATTTATAAGGTGTTTTTTTTATAAATCAATATAATCCTTTAATTTCTTGCTTCTACTTGGATGTCTTAATTTTCTTAAAGCTTTTGCTTCTATTTGTCTTATTCTCTCTCTTGTTACTGCAAACCTTCTTCCAACTTCTTCTAAAGTTCTTGGTTTACCATCTTCTAGTCCAAATCTTAATTTTAATACCATAGCTTCTCTTGGAGTTAATGTTTCTAAAACTGTATTTAATTGTTCTTTTAATAAAGTATATGATGCTAAATCTTGTGGTGATGGTGCATATTCATCTGGTATAAAATCTGCTAAATGACTATCATCCTCTTCACCAATTGGTGTTTCCAGAGATACCGGTTCTTGAGCAATTTTTTGTATCTCAGAAACTCTTTCTACTGACAGTTCCATCTCTTTTGCTATTTCTTCTGGTGTTGGTTCTCTACCTAATTGTTGTAATAGATTTCTTGACGTTCTAATAAGTTTATTTATTGTTTCAACCATATGTACTGGTATTCTAATTGTTCTTGATTGATCCGCAATTGATCTTGTAATTGATTGTCTTATCCACCATGTTGCATATGTACTAAATTTAAAACCTTTTCTATAATCAAATTTTTCAACAGCTTTAATTAATCCCATATTACCTTCTTGAATCAAATCTAATAAAGCCATTCCTCTACCAATATATTTTTTAGCAATACTTACAACTAATCTTAAATTAGTTTCAGATAATTTTTGTTTTGCTTCTTCATTTCCTTTTAATGTTTGTTTACCAATTTTTATTTCTTCTTCTGGTGTTAGTAAAGGAATTTTTCCAATCTCTTTTAGATATAGCCTAACGGGATCATCAACAAAAATACCATCAGGTACAGACATGTCGCTTACATCGACAGTCATTTCTTTCTCTACTTTTTCTAATTCTTCAAAATCCGGTTCATCTAAATCCAAAATAACATCATCAACAACATTATCTAAACTTTCGCTCTCTAAAATTTCACTTACTTCAGGTTCATCTTTTTCATCAATAACTTCAATATTCGCAATTTCAAGTTTAGCATATAAACTTTCTATTTCTTCTTGAGTTACATGTAGTTTATATAATTTTTCCAAAATATAATTTTGATTTACTTCACCATTATCTTTACCATGTTCAATAATCTCAGAAAATACTTTTAGCTTACGTTTTTTTAATTCTTCTTTTATATTTTTGTTTGGTGTAATAACCTTTTTATTTTTAATAGTTTTAATTACTTTATTCTTTGATACATCATTTTTTTCAACTTTAGCTACCTTCTTTTTAGATGCTACTTTTTTTACAGCTTTTACTACTTTCTTTTTAGGTACTACTTTCTTTACAGCTTTTACTGCTTTCTTTTTTGGTGTCACTTTTTTTACAGCTTTTACTGCTTTCTTTTTTGGTGTCACTTTTTTTACAGCTTTTACTACTTTCTTTTTAGGTGCTACTTTCTTCTTTAGCATAACTTTTTTAACTCCTTTTTTCTTAGGTGTTACCTTTTTTTTAGCAATATTCTTGTTCGGTGTATTTTTCTTTAACTTAGCTACAACTTTTTTAGGAGCAACCTTTTTATTCACTTTCTTTACATTATTTTTTTTAACACTTTTCTTTTTTATTGCCATATTAACACCCCTTATATACTTTTAATTTTTATTAATATTTTATTTAATTCTTCAAGTAATTCTTTGTTATCTGCATCCTCCAATAATAACTTCATGATTTCTTCTTTTCTTCTTTGTAATTTATATATCTTTATATTCTTTGCTATATCCAAAACTGTTTGTTCATAATTTATCACATTGCATTCTAATGAAATTGTAGATGATATAATATTTAATTCTTGTTCGGAAAATAATTGTTGTATATCTATTTCTTCATATTGTTTGTTTTCATAATATTTATATAGCTTTTTAATTATATTCCTTATTTCTTCATTCTCTATATCTTCCAACTGTATATTATCTTTTATCTTAATAAATATATCTACATTATTTTCTAACAATAAATAAATAACATACTTAGATAAATTATCTATTGTGTTTACTTCTTGTTGTACATTTTTCACATTACGAATAGCATAAACATTATTAACATTTTTTAAATCATTACTATATTTAAACTTAATCTTATTGACTTCAGCTACTATAGCATCTTTACTTATATTTGTATCATTTGCAATTTTAGTTACATAAACATCCAGTTCAATATCATTATCTAATTTTGCTAATATTTTTGCCATTTCATTTAAAAACTTTACTTTTTCATCAATTTTTTCTATATTATATTGCTGTAATAGAACTTGTAATTTAAACTCAACTAATGTAATAGCATTATCTATTAATTTTTTAAATCTTGCTGAACCATATTTAATAATGTATTCGTCAGGATCCTTAACATCACCAGCATCTAGTTTTAAAACATTTGCCTCACAGCCATTATCCTTTAATATATCTAGTCCTCTTAGTATAGCAGCTTGTCCTGCTGAATCTGCATCATATCCTAAAACCACTTGCTTGTTTTTTAATAATTTTGCTTGTTCTATTGTTAAAGCCGTCCCCAATGATGCTACCACATTATTTACTTCTCTTTGATGCAATGATATAACATCCATATAACCTTCAACAATAAGAACTTTATCAAAATGCTCTTTTTTTACTAAATTATATGCATATAAAGTTTTGCCTTTACTATATACTAATGTATCTGGTGAATTTATATACTTTGGTAATGACTTATCTAAAACCCTACCTCCAAAAGCTATTATTCTTCCTTTTTCATCTATAATAGGAAACATTAATCTATTTCTAAACTTATCTACATATCTTACATCTTTCTTTTCAACAACTGCACTTTTTAATATCTCGTCTTCTGTAAATCCTTTTGTTTTTAGATACTGGAACATTTCATTTGTATTTAATGAATACCCCAATCCAAATTTCTTTATTGTATTATCATCTAGCTTTCTATTATATAAATAGTCTAAAGCAATTTTCCCTTGCGGCGAATATATATTAGTATAAAAATGATTAGCTGCTTCTTTATTAATTTCATATATTCTATTTTTGATATCCTTATTTTTATCAACATAATTTGTATTATTTATTGATTGTATTACCATTCCAGCTCTTGATGCTAAAAATTCTAAAGCATCGACAAATTCTAATCCTTCAATTCTCATAATGAAACTAATAACATTACCACCTTCACCACAACCAAAGCAATGAAAAATTTGTTTATCTGGAGATACAACAAAAGATGGTGTTTTTTCTTTATGGAATGGGCATAAACCTGTATAATTTCTGCCCGCTCTTT
>Ga0265294_10003206_pt1 | contig 21082 bp, 18 predicted proteins | sample MunlanPumphouse3_FD_192504 | JGI IMG/M metagenome (GOLD analysis project Ga0265294, IMG submission 192504) | Groundwater microbial communities from a municipal landfill in Southern Ontario, Canada - Pumphouse #3 | ecosystem: Environmental > Aquatic > Deep subsurface > Groundwater | place...
AGAAACAAGATCATTGATCAAATCTACCATCAGACCAACTCCATATGCTTTATACTCACGTGGAAGAGGTTCAGACTTCATACAAATAGATATTTGTGTGCTGCTTGCTTCAGAATCAGTAATTATACCTACTATAGGCTCTTCGTTACTTGGAATCTTATTCATCACCTTTGATTGTGGATTTTCACGTAAAGGAATATCCTTGAATAACTCTTTCAATTGTGATTCAATAGCATCTACATCAATATCTCCTACTATTACTACTGCCTGTAAATCAGGGCGATACCAAGTAGCATAAAAATCCTGAAGTTCCTTTGCAGGAAATGTTTCAAGATTATCTTTGGTCCCAATAATGTTACAAGTAGCATATTTTGATCCTTTGAAGGCATAGGCCATCTCTTTTTCAAACATTCTCCAGTCTGCAGTTCTGCGAGTACGCCACTCTTCTATAATAACTCCTCTTTCCTTGTCTATTTCTTCGGGATCATTTGAAACAAAACCAGAGTAATCATGCATTACCAATAATGCTGTGTCAATAATACCCTGACGAACGGTAGGAATGTTATTAAGCATATACATAGTCTGCTCAACACCTGTTGATGCATTAATATTTCTGCCGAAACTAGCTCCGATACTTTCAAAATAATTGATCATCATCTTACCCGGAAGATTTTTTGTCCCGTTAAGAGCCATATGTTCAAGAAAATGAGCAAGACCGTTCTGAGCCGGGGTCTCTTCAATAGCACCCACATTTGTCAACAGATAGTACTCTGCTCTTTGTGCGGGTTTTTCATTATGCCTGATATAATATGTCAGGCCATTTTCCAATTTTCCATATCGAATGGATGAGTCCCTCTGTAAAGGGGCATTTGGATTAACTTGCGCGAATGCAAAAAAAGTTACAAATAATGCAACAAAAAATAAACTTAGTTTTCTCATTTATTTAAGATTAAAATTATTATATAATATCTTTAAAAATATGTATAAAGCCTTTTTCGTATGCAAAAATTATTCCCTTATACATTTTTCAGTAAAGTTAGCTATATTTACAATAAAATTACTGACAATCGACTATGATTACTGACAACAGACTTAAAGTATTTTGTACCGTGGCAGACCAATTGAGTTTCAGTAAAGCTGCAAAAATATTAGGAATCAGCCAACCTGCTGTCACAAAGCATATTTTGATTCTTGAAAAAGAAATAGGTTGTGCCCTGTTCTTAAGAATAAGTAATTCTGTAGTTCTGACTGAGAAAGGTGAAAAATTTTTAAAAATATCTAAAGAAATATTATCTCTTTATCAATCATTTAACATATTAAAATCTTAATTTGCCGAATGTGAGTTTTGTTCCTGAAAGGAAAAATTTAAGAACAATACTTCCTCCATATAGACCAACATCATTTCTCTCATCAGAAAAAGAAGAAACATCAACATCTTTTTTCATCTTATTAAAGTCTCTATGAGCATTTAATACAACTTTAAAATAGCTATATCTTCCGGATAAAATATAGACCATAGCTGATGCTCCATCAAGGCATTTTCTCACAAAAAGCTTTCTATCTCTAACATTTGTAGGAAGATTCTTATACAGCATAAGAAGATTGTTTCTGTAATTCAGGTACAATTTTCTCGGAGAATTATTAGGAAGCGTCCCCCCTCCTACATGATAAACAACGGAAGCAGGATATGCCCAAACTTGATACCCAAGCAGTTTTGACCTCCAGCACAAATCAATCTCCTCCATATGGGCAAAAAAACACTCATCAAAACCACCAAGATGATGATAAATGGAAGATCGGATCATCATACATGCACCCGAAGCCCAAAACACCTCAGCAGGAGTATTGTACTGACCATTGTCTTTTTCAACATTAGACAATATCCTTCCACGACAAAAAGGATACCCGTAATAATCAAGATAGCCCCCACAAGCCCCGGCATATTCAAAATAATCTTTATTATTTTCACTGAGTATTTTTGGCTGACAAATACCTATATCAGGATTTTCCTCCATAAAAGAGACCATAGAGTCAAGCCATCCAGAAGTGACTTCTATATCAGAATTGAGAAGAACATAATAATCGGCATCTATCTCTTTTAAGGCTCTATTATATCCACCGGTGAAGCCATAATTCATGTCAAATTCAATTATGCGTATATCAGGATAATTTTGCTTAATCCATTCTACAGAACCGTCTGTAGAACCATTGTCAGCTATCACAATAAATGAATCAGCACTGCAAGTATATAATACCAAAGTTGGTAAGTATTTTTCCATAAAGTGCTTACCATTCCAATTTAAAATTACTACTGCCGCATCTTTCATATTACAAATATAAATAATTTTTTCTGACAATATAAAAAATAGGATGTCACGATATTGACATCCTATTTTTAACTATGAATCAGCAATACTGTCTATTATAAACCTTATTTTGTTACACGTTCAAGCCATTTGACCATAGATAGCATAACTAACATTGATATTGAAGTAGCAGCAACAAATACCAGCCAAGTAGCCCAAATCGGAATATGCTCATAAAGTATTGCCCCTATAAACAACAACTGATTTCCTACAGCTGTAGCAGCCAACCAACAACCTTGCATAATACCTTGCAAGTGTGGAGGTGCTACTTTTGAAACAAAAGACAAACCAAGTGGGCTGATAAACAACTCAGCTGTAGTTAATATAAGATATGTACCTACCAACAAAAATGGAGAAACGCGGTCAACATTATCCAAACCACCCATTGCCGTAACTGCCGCACTTGAAGGAAGATCAACAGAGAATATAGTCATTACAATATATGCGCAAGCGGCAATACCCATACCAATCCCAATTTTCTTAGGAGTTGATGGTTCTTTCCCTTTTGCATTAAGCCAACCAAAAAATGCAATTATTATAGGTGTAAGAAATACTACAAAAAATGGATTGACACATTGAAATATCTCTGCTCCAACAATCTGTGTGAAGCCTAAATCTATGTTTATCATACTCAAATTAGTGTAATCTCTTGCAAAGAATGTAAGAGTCAAGCCATTCTGATGGAATGAAAACCAAAAGAAAATAACAACAGCAAATACTGCAAATAAAGCATAAAGACGTTGTTTTATCTCTTTTGCATCCATTTGAGCAACAGCGCTGCCGTCTTGATTTTTAACAGCAACTTTATCCTTAGGATCAGGAAGCTTTTTCTTATTTACTACAAAAACCACCAATGAAATCAACATAGCCACAATTGCTGCAGCAAATGCGTAGTGAAAACCTGTATTAAATACATTAAGATAATTACCAGTGAATTGCGTAAGACTTTCAGGAGCACCTCCTAAACTCACCTGATTAGCAAGAGTTGTCAAACGATCAGTAGCTTCTGGAGTAAGAGTACCGGCAATGAATTTATGGCAAAGTTCAGGAAGATCTGAATTGTAAACGAAATTATTACGTGTCAACCACCAGTTTCTAACACCTATAGCAATAAACGGAGCAAAAAATCCACCAATATTTATAAACATGTAAAAAAGCTGGAATCCGACATCCCTTTTGCTTGCATATTTTTCATTATCGTACAATTGACCGACGACAGCCTGTAAATTACCTTTAAACAAACCATTACCAAAAGCAATAACAAATAATCCTCCACATGTCAAAGCAAGATACAACCCAAGATTAGGAACAGGAGTAGGAGTAGGAATTGCAATAAGAAAATATCCAATAGCCATTAAAACAAGACCTATCAGAATCGTACCTTTATAATTTCTAGTTTTATCAGCTATCAAACCACCAACGAGAGCAAGTACATAAATCAGTGCATAAAAAATAGAATAAATAAGCCCTGTCTGGCCTTTTGGCAGTCCAAACTTTGAAGACAAAAACAAAGAAAGTATGGCCATCATAATATAGAAGCCGAAACGTTCCCCCATATTTGCCAATGCAGCGGCGATCAAACCTTTTGGTTGTCCTTTAAACATAGTTTTAGTTTTATTATTAGTTTATAATTATAGAAATATTTTCATAAAAGAAACAAAGTTATAAAATTTTGTAATTTTTTGAAGTATTTTACAAAGTTTCATAACTTTGTTTAAGTAAATATTGTTCCTATGCGAAATATTCTCAGTTGGATAATTCTAACACCTGTTTATCTGTTCTCTCTTTTTCCGCTAAGAGTGCATTATTTCTTTTCAGACATAATATCTTGGTTATTGAGAAAAGTATTAAAATATCGGGCCAGTACCATCCATATTAACCTTGCCCGTTCATTTCCGAAATTAAAATATGAGGAAATTAACTCCATAGCAAAAGGATATTATAAATATATGTCTGATATAATCTGTGAAACTATTTGGGGACTAACCCGAACAATTAAGCACATAGAAAAGAAAGGATTATTCGAAGTGGAAAATCCGGAAATTCTCAATAAAGCTGTCAATCTACACAAAGGCGTGATAATAATGTTGGGACATACTGGAAACTGGGAAATGATTTATGGAATTACTAGTTATTCAAAAGGTGCGGCAAATTTCAAACAGGAACAATGCATTTTTGCATACCATCAGATGAGCAGCAAAATAGCGGAAATTATTTTCAAAAGACTAAGATTGACACATGTAACCAAAGAAGAGAGTGTAATGCCTTCAAATAAAATCATTAGATTTGTAATTAAACATAAATGGGAGGATAAAATATATATATTTAATTCAGACCAATCTCCAGAGTCTAGCGCGAAATTTGCAGGTAATTTTCTTAACCAACCGACCTTTTGGGTTACAGGTGGTGAATCAATAGCAAAAAAGATTGAAATGCCAGTTGTATATCTTTATATTGATAGAAAATCAAGAGGTAAATATGTAATCAGATACACTTCAATTTGTGAAGATGGATCAAAAGAAAAGGATGATTTTATTTTAAAAGAATATGCCAGATTACTGGAAAAAGATATCAACACAAACAAAGTCAACTGGTTATGGAGCCATAAACGTTGGAAACATAAATTTGAATAAAAATTAATAAATATGAAAGTTTTTCTAAAAACAGTATTATGTGCATTTATGGTGAGTATTCCTCTCATATCAGATGCACAACAAATTGAAAAAGAAAATGTTCCGTCGGGCGTTGTAATATACTCTCTCCCGTCTACTTCTATAAACCTTATGGTTGAAGCGGTAAATGAAACATTCATAGCCGGTCCGTATGCAAAATACGCTCAAAAATATTTAGGTAACGACGCTAAGTTAGAAAATGAAGTTTCTTACAAATTAATTTCTATAAAACTTATTCCATACCTTGAAGCTGATCCAACTTCTAAAATTGCTATTAATCTAAACGAAAAAGGAACAGCTGCCGCAAACTTTCTTAAATTCTGTTCTCAAGGTCTTATTGTAACATCTGACAGCTATACGGGAAAACCTGAATCATGGAGGTTTCCGTCAATTGCCGCAAATGACCAATTTGCAGGGAAAGGAGTTGGAGGTAATCTAACGAGTACCACCTCAACATTATATAAAACAGTAAGAACAAATGCTGAATTCCAGAGAGTTGCCGTTCAACAAAATCAAGTAATAGAGAAATCCCTTGACAAGAAAGCTGAGGAGATTGCAAGAAGCATTTTCGCACTTCGTACTAAAAGGGTTGAAATCATCACCGGAGACACTGATGCTACATTTAGCGGAGAAGCACTAGGATCTGCCATTAATGAAATAAATCGTCTTGAAGAGGAATATCTAAGTCTATTTTTCGGCATTACTGAAACCTCAACACAAAAAATGAATTTTGACGTTGTCCCCGTAGCCGGCAACCCCAAACAAATGTATGTCGCTTTCAGAATTTCTGATACACAAGGACTTCTACCGGCAAATAATATGTCAGGAAGGCCTATTGTTTTGGAACTTACAATTGATGACGAATCTATCTCCAGCAGTACTACTATCACACAAAACAGTGATGGAAAGAAAAAAAGAGATGTTAAAGATCCTCAATTGGTATATTACAGAGTCCCTGCTATTGCAACAACAAAAATAATGGATGGTCAAACAATATTACTTCAGACAAGAATCCCTGTTTATCAACTTGGTAGGACTCTTTCATTTCCTCTTGATGCACTTATTTCTGCCAGTAAATAAATGAATTTCACATTAAACAATTTATAAAAACAATATTTTAATGACACTTTCAAAATTAAATCCTCAAAGAGTATGGAAAAATTTTTACTCTTTGACACAAATCCCAAGACCTTCAAAAAAAGAGGGTAAAGCTGTACTTTTTCTTGAAAAATTTGGTAAAAACCTCGGTCTTGAAACAATTAAAGATGAACTTGGAAATATTATCATTCGTAAACCAGCTACAAAAGGGATGGAAAATAGAAAAGGTATTATCCTTCAGGCCCATGTAGACATGGTTCCACAAAAGAACAACGATAAAGTTCATAATTGGGAAAAAGATCCTATTGAACCTCGTATTGTAAAAGTCAATGGTGAAGATTGGGTTTATGCCACCGGTACAACATTAGGCGCTGATGATGGTTTAGGTTGCGCAGTAGCCATGGCTATTCTTGAGGCAAAAGATCTTGTTCACGGTCCCATCGAAGCCTTATTCACAATAGATGAAGAAACAGGCATGACAGGTGCAAGAGGCCTTAAATCAGGAATTGTTAAAGGTGACATTCTAATTAACCTTGATTCTGAAGACGAAGGAGAACTTTACGTAGGTTGTGCAGGCGGTCTTGATGCTACAGCAGTATTCAAATACAAGGAAGAAGTTCTACCAAAAGGATATAAAGTATTTGAAGTAAATATTAAAGGCATGCGTGGAGGCCACTCCGGTATGGAAATAAACGAAGGCCGTGGAAATGCCAATAAAACTATGGCGCGTGTTCTTCTCCCAATCCTGAGAGACTTCAAAGGTAAACTTATTGAAATAGAAGGTGGTAATCTTCGTAATGCTATTCCTCGTGAAGCAGTGGCAAAGATTGCAATTCCAGTAGAAAACGTTGATGCCGTCAAAAAGTTAGTTAACAACATTTTAGCTGAAATTAAAAATGAAATTTTCTCTATCGATCCAAATGTCAATATTTTCATTGAGCCTTCTACCGCTAAAAAAGTAATGGCCGGAAATGTTGCTCTCAAGATGATAAAATCAGTTTATGCTTGTCCGAATGCAGTTGACAGAATGAGTCTTGCAATGGAAAATCTAGTTGAAACCTCAAACAACCTTGCAATCATAAAATCTGAAGATGGGGAAATAAGCATTAAATGCCTTATGCGCGGTTCTATTGATTCTGCTAAAAATGATTTAAGCGAAGCTATCCGCGCCGCATTTGAACTTGCAGGTGCAAAAGTAACCATGAAAGGTGGATACTCAGGATGGCAACCAAACATGAAGTCTCCTATTTTAAATACCATGAAAGAAATGTACAAAAAACTTTATGGTAAAGAACCAGCAGTAAAAGCTATTCACGCAGGTTTGGAATGTGGTATTTTTAGTGAAGAATATCCAAATTGGGATATGATTTCATGTGGTCCAACCATCCGTTCTCCGCACTCTCCTGACGAAAGAGTATTAATTTCAAGTGTAGATAAATTGTGGAATTTCATAGTTTCAGTAATAGCTGATGCACCAAAGAAATAAAAATATTTGCTCTTAAAGAGAAAATGACTATATTTGCAGCCCTTTTGGAAACTCCGAAAGGGCTTAACTATTACTAATTAAACAATTAAAAATGTTAAAACAGTACGAAACCGTTTTCATTGCAACTCCCGTTTTATCTGAAGCCCAGATGAAGGAAGCGGTAGCAAAGTACACTGACCTCATCAAGGAAGATGGTGGTGAAATAGTGTATGAAGAAGATTGGGGTCTCAGAAAATTGGCTTACCCAATCCAAAAAAAGACAACAGGGTTCTATCATTTGATTGAATTCAAATCAGAACCTACTTTCATTGAAAAAATAGAAACTCAATACAGACGTGATGAACGAATCATCCGTTTTTTGACTTTCGCTATGGACAAACACGCAGTTACTTATGCTGAGCGTCGTCGTTCAAAGAAAACTGAAGCAAAAACAACTAACGAATAAGGAGGAAAAATTATGGCACAAAACAATGACGTTCGTTATCTGAACCCTCCTACAGCAGAGGTAAAAAAGAAAAAATATTGCCGTTTTAAGAAATCCGGCATTAAGTATATTGACTATAAAGATGCTGAATTCCTGAAGAAATTTCTGAACGAACAAGGCAAAATCCTTCCACGACGCCTAACCGGTACTTCTTTGAAATTTCAAAAGAAGGTCGCTCAAGCAGTTAAGAGAGCAAGACATCTTGCTTTACTTCCTTATGTAACCGATTTATTGAAATAGGAGAGTATTATGGAAATCATATTAAAACAAGACGTTCAAAATCTTGGACACAAAGACGATGTTATAACTGTTAAGAACGGTTATGCCGCAAACTATCTTATTCCTCAGGGATATGCTATCATGGCTACTTCTTCTGCAAAGAAAATTCATGCTGAAAATTTAAGACAACGCGCTCACAAAGAAGCTAAGATTCGTGAAGAGGCAATTGCTCTTGCAGCCAAATTAGAAGGATTGACAGTAAAGGTTATTACAAAAGTAAGCACAACAGGTAAAATATTTGGTTCTATCAACAATATTCAGATTGCTGATGTACTTGCATCAATGGGACACGAAATTGATCGCAAAAACATCACTATAATTGGCGAAGACAATGTTAAAGAAGTTGGCATTTACGAAGCAGTAGTCAAATGCTACCGTGACATTAAAGCTAATATTAAGATTGAAGTTGTAGGAGAAGAGTAATAATAGGAACGAGACAATCTTTCAATAGATAATAAATAAAAAAGGCTGGGAAATTTTCCAGCCTTTTTTATTTATACTTTATACTCTTTTATACGAATTATTTAAATTCCATCTTCTCAACTATAAATACATTATTAAAATCCTTTACATATTCTCATCCAAACATACTTTATTAAAATCCTTTTCATATTTTCATCCAAACATACTTTATTAAAATCCTTTTCACCTTATCAACTAAACAAGATTATTATTTTATTTCAATTTCATCAATAAATATATATCCTTCCCCACCAGCACCAAGATGCCAATTCGGGATTGTTCCAAATTTTTTCGCAAAAACTTTTATGTAACGGATACCGTTGGCAGTATCTTGTACAGGCAGTTCAACAGAAAGGTCATGAATCTGAGGCTTATAATCTTTAGGATCCACATTATGTTTGACAATACCGGCAGATTTGAACTTTATTCCATCCTCTGATATAAAAAATTCAACATATTGAGGCATCCATATCCATGATTTAACATCCTGTAGGAAACCAGCCGAAATATTTGAAATCTTTTTAACTTCATTCAAATCTATTATAGCTTCAAAATCGGTACCCTGATATCCTTGCCAGCCTCCAAGTCTAAAATTTTTTTCCCCTCTAACTCCATCAATAAGCCCCTTGTCCCCACCTGCAGCATATTGAAGAGTGTATTTAGATATAATTTGTATTGAATAAGTATTGTTTACCTTATTCAACGAAGTTGCAGTTATAAAACTTTTTTCTAAATTATGGTCTTTACAATAAGCTTTTATTTCAGAGCTTTCTTTTATAATAAATGGACCCGAATATATTACAAAATCTTCATTTTCTCTTTGTCCAATTTCATTAATACAGTACCAAATCTCATACTCAGGATTCAAAGAAGATATTATTACTTTAACTGAATCAGTAAATATGCTGTTTTTTATATCAAACCAAGGGTTTGTCACAATATTAAATTCCCCATTATTTTTCCCGGCCATAGCCAATTCTTCTATAATACTTGAATGCGGTCTATTTATATATGCTTTTCCAAACTCATAATTGGGATTTTCACCCATAGTGAGTTCAATGTTACTCCCTTCCATTATATCTGAGTGCAAAACATAAGATTTTGGGTAATCAGATCCGTTCATAAAGGCACTTTGAACATATATGTTTTTAGCATTATTTTCTTTTGCATTAATAGTAAACTGCTTTCCATTCTCAAGATTTATTACAACCTTTTTAAACATCGGTGAGCCCAAAACATATATCTGAGTCGCAGGTGTTACAGGATAAAAGCCCAAAGCGCTAAACACGTACCATGCCGACATCTGTCCGCAATCCTCATTACCACATAGCCCATCAGGAGCTGAAGTGAAGAGAGTAGTCATTATCCTCCTTACCAATTTTTGTGTTTTCCACGGCTTTCCAACATAAGGATACAGATAAGAAATGTGATGGCTTGGTTCATTCCCCTGAGCATACTGTCCTATCATACCAGTAATATCTGCAGAATTCCAACCCGTAATCTGGCTCGAATACGAAAAAAGTTCATCCAACCTTTTTGAATAATTCTCTTCACCATGGATTGCTTCAACCAAATTATTATCAATTTTTAATATATCTCCTTTTTTTTCAAACCCCATATCATTACTGCCTGATTCTAAACTACTTTTTTCCCCTTTAAAAATGCCTTCGGAAAAAAGATTTATTTGTCCTGAAATGTCCTGAGGGACATAAAAGCTGTACTGCCACGAATTTGCCTCAGTAAAATGAACATTTACCTCAGTAGGACTAAACGGATCAATCCAAATACCTTTTATTTTTGGTCGCATGAACCCTGTAAACGGATCAAAAATATTTTTATAGTATTGCGCTCTTCTTATATATTCTTTGTAAATATTATCGCGTCCAAGCTTTTTTGCCACCTGTGCAATACACCAGTCATCATAAGCATATTCTAGTGTTTTTGAGATTGATTCATGTTCCTTTTCAGCCAAAACAAGTCCATTATCCCTAAAAATATCTATTCCAAACTCTTTCCTATTAGAACTTGCAACCATCGCTTCCAAAGCATAATTTAGATCAAAATTATTAATCCCCTTAATAAGTGCATCTGCAATTACTGGTATTGAGTGATATCCTATCATGCAATTAGTCTCATTTCCCGAAAGTTCCCATATAGGTAATTTGCCGGACTGAGAATATATAGCAAAAAATGATTTTATAAAATCCACCGTACGCTCTCTCTCAATAATAGTAAAGAGTGGATGAAGTGCCCTATAAGTATCCCAAAGAGAAAAAACAGTATACTGATCATACCCTTCAGCCTTATGGACCTTACGGTCTATCCCTCTATACTCTCCATTTACATCAGAGTATAGATATGGTGAAATAGCAGTATGATAAAGTGCTGTATAAAATACCTTCTTATTTTCTATATTATCAGTAGTTACCTCAATTTTAGAAAGATAATCATTCCACGCCTTTTCAGTATTTTTTCTCAATCTTTCAAAATTCCAATCATTTATTTCTGCTTTGAGATTCATTTTGGCATTTTCAACAGAGACAGATGAGATACCAATCTTTACATATATAACATTTTGCACATCATCAGTTTTATTAAATGAATTACAAATTATCTTACCATTTGATTTCCCTGTCAAGTTTTTAGTTGTATTGTTAGCCAATTTACTTGTTGAGTTGCTAATTGTATTGTCAGCCGATTTACTTGTTGAGTTGCTAATTGTATTGTCAGCCGATTTACTTGTTGAGCTGCTAATTGTATTGCCAGCCGATTTACTTGTTGAGCTGCTAATTGTATTGCCAACCGATTTACTTGTTGAGCTGCTAATTGTATTGCCAACCGATTTACTTGTTGAGCTGCTAATTGTATTGTCAACCGATTTACTTGTTGAGTTGCTAATTGTATTGCCAGCCAATTTACTTGTTGAGCTGCTAATTGTATTGCCAGCCAATTTACTTGTTGAGTTGCTAGTTGTATTGTCAGCCAATTTACTTGTTGAGCTATTTAATGTGTTTTCAATTGATTTTTTTGCAGAGTAATTTCTGAATGTCAATATTGCTGTAGAACTATTATATTCAGAGGATTTGTCTTTTGACTTAACGTTTTTATTGTTTATTTCTGCGCTGCTAATTTCCTTAGAAAACTCTATATAAAAATAAACTATCTGGTCTGAAGCCCATGCTTTCGAGCGCCTAAAACCTTGTACTGCATTTTCTTCTACCAGTTCTATATATGAATCGACAACCAAATCCCTATGTTTCAAATCTATAATAAGTTGAGGACTCACTCCATCTTTAAATGTATATTTATGCATCCCTAGCCTCTTTCCAGCTGTCAACTGGGCGAGTACATTCCATTTATCAAGATATACTTCATAATAACCTGGAGAAGACTTTTCCTTTTCATGGCTGAAATGTGATCTGTAAAATTCATTATTTACCTCTTCATATTTATAATCCACAACAGGCATTATCAGAATATCGCCATAATCAGAGCAACCTGTGCCGCTCAAATGAGTATGGCTGAACCCGTAAACAAGTGAATCGGAATAATGATACCCTGAACAGCCATCCCAGCCATCAATCCTTGTATCGGGACTCAACTGTACCATACCAAAAGGATACGTGGCACCAGGAAAAGTATGACCATGAAGATCAGTTCCAACAAATGGATTAACATAATTTATTTTATCCAATTCTAACTTTTTTCCATTTTTGCCACTAATCGGTATAATATTACTACCTTCATTTAGTATAATGTTACTACATTCGTCATGTAATATATTACTACTTTTGTCTTGTATCAAGTTACTACATTCGTTAGGTAATCTATTACTATCTTCTGTTAGTAATAGATTATTCCCACTTGCTGGCAACACTACAACTGCAAAAAAAAGTATAACGTATATTAATTTTCTTTTCATATGTAATATGTGCTATATCTAGTTTTTATAAATAACTAATCGGTTTCCATTTCAGCATCAAGTTTAACTTTTTAATACTTGAGTTAGAATATATCAAATTTAGTAAAAAATTTGCTCGACGTTACTTATTGGTATTATATTGATTATTATATATATATATAATGCTATTAATGTCTCTTTTTTTAAAATACCAATAACATATCAGCTCAATTTGCTGTAAAACAGGCAAATACCAATTAATAACGCCAAATTATTTGAAAAATAAATTTAGAATTATATTTTTGTATTGAAAGAAATCTAAAAACTATGGGACAAAGTGTAGGTAGATCGAAGCGTGTGAAACGTCCTAAAAAGGGTTATTTCCACATAATTCTTAAGAGTAATTATCAATCAATAATTTTTGAAGATTCTCATGATTCAGAAATGTTTATTGAACTCTTTAATCTCTATTCAAAAAAATACTCAACTTCAATTTTGGGCTGGACCCTGATGCAAACCCACGCTCACATTATTCTTAAATCAAAGGAATTGTCTAAATTTATGGCAGTATGGTTACGTGAATTTTCTAGATACTACAACAGAAGACATAAAAGTGCAGGAAATATTTTTATTAAACCTTTTTCAAGCTATTTAATAGAAAATTATAAGAATTTAATTGAAACAGTATTTTATCTATACTATAATCCATTAGCAGAAGGTATATGTAATCATCCAAAAAACTATGAATTTTGCTCATTTAATTCTCATTTTAAAAAAGACAAAAAAATAGATACAACCATTATTGACAATCATTTTGAAAATTATAAAGATTTTGAAAACTCATTTTTTGATTACGTAAAATTGAAGTCAAAGAACATAAAAATGGTTGATGAAAGAGGCCGTATGACAAACGCTCCACTAAATATGGGAACTGGATTTAGACCATATACAAACAAAAAATCCAATACTGATATTCAGGTTCTGGAATTCAGAGATAAATTACTTAAAGGTAGATCATTATCAGAATTAAACACTTCCCAAATTGATGATATAATTGCAATAATCCTTAACGATTCCTTTGCAAATAAACGTCAGATAGCATCTGTAATGATGGTACATTATGACCATGTGAGAGGCGTAGAGAAAAAACTTCTAAAAAAAATATATTAGAGTTTGCGGCAGAGCCAAGTACAACGTTGTTAATTGGTATTTCTTTGTTTATCAATAATATACAAAGAGAATATATATACAACACAAAAAGCGCTAAAATATAAACAGCTATATCTCAGATTAATACCAACAAACAACGCCGTGTCGAAAAGCCTCAGGTACTTTCAGTTTCTTAAAACTCTTATTTTTTTTGACGTCTTGAAAATATTCTATAGTACCTCAAGTACCTTTTCAAGTTTATTTCCTCTTGAACCCTTTATTAATATTGACCTACAGTTAAGAGGATTTGTCTTAAGGTATTCCCTTAATTCTTCAGATGTATCAAAGAACCGTTCTGAAAAAACAAAATCCATTCCCTTTCTATTTTTAGTTTGAAGATCATCAGCAGCCTTCATGAATTCTCTACCGACAAAGAAAAGCACTCCAGAAACAAAAGGATCAGTATCAGAACAGATAGAAAAAATCAGTTCAAGGATTGATTTATGTTCCTCAAGAGAATCACTTCCCAATTCAAGCATATCACCTAAAATAAGAGTCTTTGAAGGAAATTCCGTTTCAGCAAAATTTTTAAGTGAAGCCCTCATGCTAGTCGGATTTGCATTATATGCATCAACAATCAATAAATTTCGCTCTGTATGCACCAACTGAGACCGATTGTTTGAAGGGATATATGCTTCAATTGCTGATACAGCAGCGGCGGCGTCCACATTAAAATAATTACCAACACATAATGCTGCCAAAATATTATCAGCATTATAAGAACCAATAAGATTAGTACTTATCTCACCATAACCCGGCACATCTATTCTAAGATAAGGCGCCGAAACAGTTACTGGCAAAATTAATGCCTCCTGAAAATCGAGGCCGTACTTCACGGATTTCACCCCTGGTCTACTGGAAATCATTTCACACAGATAAGGGTTATCTACATTATAGAAAATTGTACCAGATTGACCTACAATAAAATCATATAACTCACCTTTTGTCTTTTTCACCATATCAAAAGAGCCAAATCCCAATAAATGTGCTTTGCCTACATTAGTCACAAGCCCAAATGTCGGAAGAGCTATTCCTGTTAAAAAAGAAATCTCGCCCTGTGCACTTGCCCCCATCTCTATAACAACTATTTCGGTAGAAGCATTTATTCCGAATAAAGTTAATGGAACCCCTATGTGATTGTTAAGATTGCCATGTGTCGCAACAATGTTATATTTTGCGGACAAAACAGCAGACACAAACTCTTTTGTTGTTGTTTTTCCGTTTGTGCCGGTAATAGCAATTACAGGAATATCATATTGAGAACGATGGTAACGAGCTAAATTCTGTAAAGTTGTCAAAACATCTTCAACCACTATACATTGGGAACAAAATGAAAGAGAGGGTCTATCAACAACAGCATATTTTGCACCTAAAGCAATAGCTTTCTCCGCAAAATCATTTCCGTCAAACATATCTCCCTTCAAAGCAAAAAACATTATACCCTCAGATATTGAACGACTGTCAGTCGTCAAACCGTTACAACTCTTATAGAGTCCGTACAATTTAGAGATTTCCATAAAACTTATTTTGAAAATTGGTTATACCGCATTTTATTTTAAAAAATGGTTATAGCACATCTTATTTTAAAAATTGAGCTATTCACTTATAATTAGTTGAGAAGGTTATTTTACACCTGTTGAACCAAATCCACCTACTCCACGAAAGCTCTCTTCTAGTTGATCAACCTCGTTCCATTCCACCTTCTCAAAACGTCCTATCACCATTTGGGCAATACGTTCACCAGGATTTATCACAAAAGACTCCGCTGAAAGATTCACAAGAAGTACTTTTATTTCTCCCCTGTAATCCGCATCAATCGTCCCTGGACTATTGGTAACAGATATACCATGTTTTGCTGCAAGACCACTGCGTGGACGTATCTGAGCCTCATAACCTTGAGGTAACTCAATAAACAAACCAGTAGGTATCATTGCCCGCTCTAAGGAACCTAAAGTAATGGGATTTTCAATATTTGCTTTCAAATCCATTCCTGCCGAAAATTCAGTCGCATAAGCAGGAGAAAGAAAAGCTGACTTATTAACAATTTTAACTTTCATCCGATAAATTATCTATTTATATCTTTTTCTAAACCACTAATCATTTCTCTGCTTTTTCTGAGAAGCTAAATATCTCTCACCTTTTCTGAGAAGCTAAATATCTCTCACTTTTTCTGAGAAGCTAAATATCCTCACTTTTTCTGAGAAGCTAAATATCTCTCACTTTTTCTGAGAAGCTAAATATCTCTCACTTTTTCTGAGAAGCTAAATATCCTCACCTTTTCTGAAAAACTAAATATCTTTCTCTTTTTCTGAACCACAAAGCGCCTCTCGTTTTTTCTCCGCCTTAAACATTGCTAAAACCGTACCTAAATATACCATAATCAATAGAGAATGAACAGCCATTTTCAACCACAACCCCATATCAGGTAGAAGCAAACTTATTCCATAAATTGATAGTCCAAGTACAATAAATATTAAAATTTTGTCCCATTCATAAGAAATAGGAAAATACTTTCTCCCAAGAAACAAGCTAAACAAAAACATTACTAAATAGCTAGCCAAGTGAGCCCATGCAGCAGCATGATATGAATATAAAGGCATAAATATCAAATTTATTACAATTGTAACAACAAGGCCGGACAATGTAATATAAATTGCATATTTAGTCATTCCGGAGAGTTTATACCACATATTTATATTGAACAGCATACCCAAAACAACATAAGCCATAAGCATGATTGGGGCTATAGAAAGACCTGCCCTGAAATTTTTCCCAAGTATGAGCCCTATTACATCAATATAAAGGATTACAGCCAAAAAAACAAACATGCAGAATGCAACAAAATAATTCATAACCTTCGCATATATTATTCTACTATCACTCTGCTTCTGCCTTTGAAAAAAGAAAGGTTCGGCTGCATATCTGAACATTTGAATAAAAAGAGACATTATTACAGCAATCTTGACCCCTGCCTGATATTCCCCTAAATCAGCACGCCACATTATAGTATCTACATTTATAAAACGCATTAATATTCTGTCAAGAAAATCATTCATAACACCAGGCAAACCTGCAACCATTAACGGAAGTGAATAAATCATCAAACTCTTCCAAAGTTTCTTGTCAAATTTAAAAGTCAGTTTTATTAAATCTGGAATCAACAAAACCAAACAAAGCAGACAACTTACAAAAACAGCAAAAATAGCATATGAAAAATCAGGGGTTGCACTTACAAATTTAAGAAGCCATGACTGGGAATGTGTTGCAAAATATGAAGGCATTGAAAGATAGAGAACTAGATTAACTCCTATTTCAGTAAAAATTTTCAGTGTTTTTATTACTGCAAATTTTACCGCTTTATGTTCATAACGTTGCTTGGCAAAAAGAATAGCCGAACACGAATCAATCGCCAGTATTGCACCAACATATATAATGACATTCGAAAAGCCTTCATACCCAAGTCCGGTAGAAATAGGATCCGAAAACACTAACAACAGAGAAAAAAAAGCGACCCCAAGAGCAAAAACAGTAACAAAAGCATTAGAAAATACCTCTTTTTGTTTTGTTCCCTCCTTGCTGGCAAATCTAAAACAACCCGTTTCAAGTCCTAAAGACAAAATAACCTGAAATATAGCAATATATGCCATAAATTCAGTTACAACCCCATAATCTGATTTAGTAAGTACTCTTGTATAAAGAGGAACAAGAAGAAAATTGACGATTCTCGCCAATATGGTACTCATTCCATATATGGCAGTTTCACCTGCCAGCTGTTTAAAAGGATTGGACATTTTGAGGTTAAATTATCTTCACAAATTTAATAAAAATGATTAAATTTGATAGTTTGAATTGTAACAATATTTTTTTATGAAACTAAAACTCTTATACACACTATTAGCCATGTCAATACTTTTTACCGGTTGCAAAAGCCAAAAAGCACAGGAAACTATCGAGAATCCTCAACCAGTAGAGGATTCTACTACTAAAGTAGCCGTTGAAAAACCAAAAATACCAGAAGAACCTATTTTCAAAATTGTAACTACTGAAGGAATTATAACAGTTAAACTATATAAAGAAACCCCTCTACACAGAGATAATTTCGTAAAACTTGCCAGTCAAAATTTCTATGATGGTATATTATTCCACAGAGTAATAAAAGATTTTATGATCCAGGTAGGAGATCCTTTAACAAAAGATACCGCAAATGTTAAAATGTATGGAACAGGGGGACCAGGATATACCATACCTGCAGAAATAATAGAAGGTAAAACACATAAAAAGGGAGCTTTAGCAGCTGCAAGAAGAGGTGATGCAGCAAATCCAAATAGAGAATCTTCAGGCTCACAATTTTATATTGTGCAGAATGAGATTGGTTGTAAACACCTTGACGGTCAATACACCATTTTCGGGGAGACTATTGATGGATTTGATGTAATAGACAAAATAGCATCTACTGAAACTGACGGAAGAGACAGACCTTTAAAAGACATTTATATAGTGACAATCATTCCTGACTTTAAAAATGTCACAGAATCAGAAGTTGAAAGTACTGCTGGAAAAACCGAAAATACTACTTTAGAAAAAAAAGAAACCAAGCCCACTAAAATTGTAAAATAATATTTTAAAACCTTACCTCAAATGAGTATGAGTATTATCGATACTATTAAAAAAAGCCGTAGCTATCGCCGTTTTGACCAAAAAAAGGAAATACCGGATAATGACTTACAACTTATGATTGAGGCTGCCCGTTTTTCTCCGTCATCACGTAATATTCAGCCTTTAAAATATTTTCCGTGCAACAATACTGATTTATGCAAAAAAATATTCGGTACTCTTGCATGGGCCGGATACCTTAAAGATTGGGATGGTCCAGAAGAGGGAGAACGCCCTTCAGCATATATTGTAATACTGCACGATACGTCTGTATCCTCAACATATTCCTGTGATGATGGCATTGCAGCACAAAGTATACTGTTACAGGGAGTGGAACTTGGATATGGAGGATGCATCATCTCATCTGTAAAACGTGAAAGATTATCAGAAATTCTTAACTTTCCAGATAACTTAAATATTCTGCATGTAATAGCAATAGGTGTTCCAAAAGAAAAAATTGTTTTAGAAGATATGCATCAGAATAATTATAAATACTGGAGAGAAACCGATGGAACCCACCATGTCCCCAAACGCACTTTAAAAGAATTAATAATTAAATAACAAATCAATATGAAACGATTTTTCTCAATTGTAGCGTTAGTTGCGACATTTATTGCTATTGGATCATGCAACCAGAATAAAGTTGACCCTAAAAATCCTTACGGCCTTGATATTGTAAATACATATAATTCTTACCTTGAAAGCGTGGCACAGGATCCAGATATGGAATTAATTGACCTTGAAACGTTTATTCCAAATATAGTTCTTGATATACGTTATGCAACAAAAAATAACTTCACCGGAGTTGCTATTTATACTCAACCAAAAGCATATGCACGCCGCCCTACTGCTGAGGCGTTGTTGAAGGTACAGAATGATCTTGCAAAACAGGGGCTTGGAATAAAAATATTTGATGCATACAGGCCTTACGCGGGTACCTTGTACTTTTATGAAGTATATCACGACACAACATTTGTTGCCTCTCCCAGGAGTGGTTCAAATCACAATAGAGGATTTGCCATCGATCTTACTTTGATAAACCTCGAAACTGGTGAAGAACTCGAAATGCCAACAACTTTTGATTCATTTACAAAAGAAGCTGCAGTAGAATATCCTGACCTTCCAGAAAATATTCTAGCTAATCGCGCCATACTCGTAAATACCATGACATCAAATGGTTTTACCACCTATAAGGATGAATGGTGGCATTTTAATTACAGTAAAGAAAGAGATAAATACAAAATTATTGATATCCCTTTTGAAAAATTTTCAGAAAAATAATTTTCTGGCCCATTTTTTGCAAACTACTTAATCAAATAGTTTTTTCATAGGTTAAGTTTTAGGTTAGAAAAGTTTAGGCGACCATATCATGGTTGCCTTTCTTTTTTTTATTTATTGTCATTATAAAAAATGTTGTATATTTGCAAGCCTTTTCTCGTGAAGATAAGGAAGTTATATTCAATCATTAACTTTAAAAGCAAATAAGATGGCTGTTAAAATTCGCCTATCACGCCACGGAAAGAAGAATTATTCTTTCTTTCACATTGTGGTAACAGACTCTCGCTCACCACGCGATGGTCGTTTCATCGAACAAATTGGTACTTACAATCCAAACACTAACCCGGCTAACATCGTTCTCGACGGTAACAAAGCTCTTGACTGGTTGAACAAAGGTGCACAACCTACTGACACAACCCGCCGTATTCTATCTTACGAAGGTGTCCTTCTAAAGAAACATCTTCAAGGTGGAATTAAGAAAGGTGCTTTAACTCAAGAAGAAGCTGATAAAAAATGGGATGCTTGGAAAGCAGAAAAAGAGACTAAAATTAGTTTGAAGAAACAAAACATTTCAAGTTCAAATGTTGAAGCAAAGAAATCTGCTATCGACGTAGAAGCAAAAGTGAATGCTGATAGAGCTGAAGCTATTGCAAAGAGGAAACAAGAGGTAGAAGAAGCAAAAGCAAAAGCTGCCGCTGCTGCTGCTGCTGCAATAAAAGCTGCTGAAGCTCCTGTTGCTGAAGTTCCTGCTGCTGAAGCTCCTGCTGAAGTTGCACCTGAAACAAATCCCGAAGCATAACTGCATGAAGGTATTAAAATCCTATGGTACTAAAGGAGATGTTATTATTAACATATCACCTGCCAGTCCAAAAGATATTAATCTAAAAGAACCGGTATTCATCACTATTGATGGACTATCGGTTCCTTTTTTTATTGAAAATTTTCAAGAAAAGGGAGGCACAAAGGTCCAGATTAAATTTGAAGATATTGACTCATATAAAGCAGCCGAGGAGATAGTCGGACAGAATATTATTCTGAATGGTGGTAAGCAGCAAGACAATGAATTTGAAGAAGGAGATATGCTATCCATTAATCAAATTATCGGATTCACCATCTATGATCAAAATAAAATTGAAATAGGTAGAGTTGTAGATTTCTATGATATAAAAAACAACCCATGCCACTCGGTAATGC
>Ga0265294_10003207_pt1 | contig 21074 bp, 22 predicted proteins | sample MunlanPumphouse3_FD_192504 | JGI IMG/M metagenome (GOLD analysis project Ga0265294, IMG submission 192504) | Groundwater microbial communities from a municipal landfill in Southern Ontario, Canada - Pumphouse #3 | ecosystem: Environmental > Aquatic > Deep subsurface > Groundwater | place...
TTAGCATATTGCCATGTGTGGAAATTTCAACAGTATCTTCACCTGTATATGTATTAGGCGCTTTCATATAAATTAGAATAACTTCATCTAATTTTTTTTCGTTTGAATAAATATATCCATGATGAACAGTTCTGTTTTGGATATTAATAAAATTGTGTTTGCTATCAAAAAAAACAGAAGATACTATATTCTTGGCAAATTTACCACTAATTCTTATAGTAGCTAAAGCTGATTTGCCATTCCCAGTTGCAAGTGCAACTATAGTATCTTCTTGTTTAAATAAATTCATTTTTTATCTGATAAAAGCTTTACTCCAACCTTTCTCATAGTTCCTTCCCCTTCTGAGAAAGTATCAAATCCACCTATATCTTTCAAATACATATGAATAAACTTTCTTTCTTTTGCAGACATCGGATCAAATCTATATATTTTCTTTGTCCTTTGCACATATTCAATTGCTTTTTCTGCAATAACCTTCAATCTTTCTTGTTGTTTTAATCTGTAATTTTCAGTATCTAAATTAATTTTCACCCTTGTTTTAGGATTTGTATTAAGCATAAGTTGAACAATATATTCTAAAGCATCTAATGATTGTCCTCCCTTGCCGATTAACAAACTACCATTATCCGTACTTACTTCAATTTCAATAATTCCATCTTTATAAGAAGTTTCTAAAGTTTTTAAACTTATATTCATCATAGATATAATCTCTCTTACATAACTTTCTACATTCTTGCAAGCAAGAGCAGAATCAATATCTACATCTTTTTTTTCACTTATATTTTTATTATTCTCTTTTTTTAATGTCAACAAAATTTTTGCCGGCTTTGCACCCATAAGTCCAAATAACCCTGATGTGCCTTCATCAAGTATTTTTATTTCAACTTCATCCTTTGTACAATCAAGTTTTTTTATTCCTATAGTTATTGCTTCTTCTATATTTTTCCCAGACACTTCAAGTTCTTGCATTTTTCCTCCTAAATCTTTTGTTCATCTCGTTTTAAAACAAAGTATTGCACTATCATTGAAACAACACTGTTTGTAAGCCAATATATAACTAGCCCTGAAGGGAAACCCCAAAACATAAAGGTAAATACTATTGGCATTATATACATCATTTTCTTTTGCATAGGATCAGAAATTGCTGCTGTCATTTTCTGTTGAAAGAACATTCCTAAACCCATAATTAACGGTAATAAATTTAACGAAATTCCTCCAATATGCATCAAACTATCACTAGCAGACAAATCTTTAACCCATAAAATCCAACCGGCATATCTTAATTCATAAGCATTTCTTAATGTTGTAAATAAAGCCCAAAAAATTGGCAATTGTAATAATAATGGCAAACATCCGCCCAAAGGATTTACTTTTTGAGTTTTGTATAAATTCATCATTTCAACTTGCAATCTTTTTGGATCACTTTTATATTTAGCTTGCAAATCTTTTATTTTTGGCTGGATTTTTTTCATAGCAGCTGTAGCTTTAAAACTTTTTAAAGTTAATGGTAACACTAATATTTGTATTATTATTGTCATAATAATAATTGACCAACCATAGTTACCTGTAATTCCAAAAAGGAAAAACAATATTGTCATTGCTATTTTCCCAAGCCAACCAAAAAAACCAAAATCAACAGTTTTTTCAAGTCCAATATTAAATGTTTTTAAATAAGAATATGATTTTGGACCAATATAAAATTGTAGTGAAAAATTTTGTAAATTTATATCTTGTTTAACATTAGCAGATAATAACATCATTGGGGCTGTTTTCTTACTTTGTCTTGACATACCAACATTTGAAAAATTCAGAGCATTAGATGGCATAAAAGCTGCAAGAAAATATCTATTATCTATTGCAATCCATTTATACAACTGTGCAGGATTATTTTCTGTTTTGATTTTTTCTAATTTTGCAGGCATTGAAGATGTATAGCCTAAAATCCTTGTAACTGAAATGTTTTCTTTTAACTCTTTATTATCCGTTCCAAGTCCCGGGCCCCAGTTTAATTCTATTTCCGGCAACTTTGCATCTTCTTTTAATTTTGCTAATTCAATATCTAACTTATGCAAGTTTTTTTGAGATAAGTTGAAAGTCTTAATTATTTTCCAATTTTGATTTGAAGTATAAGCAAAAACTATTTTATCTTTGGTTTGCTCTTTAATCTCATAAACAGATCCCGGGAAATTACCTAAAATTGGAGATGCTTCAGGAAGAACTAAATCTACTAAACTTCCATTTTTTTCCTTAATAAACCAATTTTTTATACTAGCACCTTTGTTTGAAAAAATAACCTTATAATTATCGCTTTCTATTGTTATTTCTTCTTCTTTTACTTGATTTACATTAAAAAGCTGTTCTGTTTCTTGTTTTTCTATATTAAGTTTAACTTCTTTATTTGACTGTGTTGTAATATTTTGATTTTCGGATTTATTTGTTTGCTGAATGAATTGTTCAGTTGGTTTTGGTTGAAAAAAAAGATACCAAGACATTAAAAATAATGTTGAAAAAACGACAAACATAACTGTATTTTTTTGCATTTTAATTACTCACTTTTTATTTTTTTCTGGAACTAAATCTATACCGCCTTTATGAAAAGGATGGCATTTTAATAATCTTTTTAAAGATAAAAAAGCCCCTTTAAAAATGCCAAATTTTTCAATTGCTTCATAAGCATAAGCTGAACATGTAGGATAAAATCTGCATCTGGGAGGGGTAACAGACGAAAAACTTCTATATATTCTAATAAGAAAAAGGGCAAACCACTTCATACTAAATTAGATATCATTATAAAATTTCGCACTCTTTAGACAATCCAGAACAGTTTGTTTAATTTTGCCGTACCCTATCAATTTAATCTCTGGCTTCAATATAAAAATTATATCTAAACCTGGTGTCAGCTTATGTTTATTTGTTCTAAAAATTTCTCTTAATCTTCTTTTAGCTCTATTTCTTTCTGCAGCATTGCCTACTTTTTTTGATGTTACCAAGCCAAGTCTTCTGATTTCGTTATTATCTTTTCTATCAAAAACAAAAACATTAACAAAATTTGTTATAATCTTTTTGCCATTTTTAAAAACTTTTTTGTAATCATGCCCTAGATGCAACTTTTCTTGATAGCAAAATGAAAAACCACTGCTACTATTAAGCATCTTATGCTGAAAGAGTTGCTCTTCCTTTCTTTCTTCTAGTACTTAAAACTCTTCTGCCGCCTGCTGTAGACATTCTTGCCATAAAACCAATTTTCTTTTTTCTTTTTTCTTTGTTTGGTTGAAACGTTCTCTTTACCATTTTAATTTCCTCTTTTACTAGTGCAAAATAATCCGTTAATTATAGCTTAAATAATATAATATAGTCAAATTTTTAAATATGATTATTTTAAATTAATACTATCTTATAACTACTACTTTACCATTATATTTTTTACCATTATCTTCTTTTATAATCCAGATATATACTCCGCTTCCTACATAATTATAATAATTATCTCTGCCATCCCAATGAACTATATCGTTAGTTTCAGTTGTTGTACTTGGTAATGGTATATTTTCTGGAACTTTCCAATTTATAGTTTTAATCAAATTACCCACAACATCATAAATTTTTAATGTTCCGGTTTCTGTTTGTACACCTTTAAATTTTATCCATCCGTCAGCATACAAACTTCCATGTTTTTTTGTATCACCTGTTGAACTTTGTGACACTCCGGATTCAGGTATCCAAGGATTAGGATAAACTTTAATATCTGCATTTGCAACAGACACGCAACAAATAAAAAAGATATAAATTAAAAATGCTTTTTTCATTATCTAATTCTTTCCAATGCTCGTTGAGCTTCAATTTTATTTGGTTTATAATATAATGACATTCTTAGATATTCTCTGGCTTTATCCATTTCATTTTTACTATAAGCAGCCATACCTTTTTCATAGAAATTTTGTGAAACTTGATCAACAACTCTTTCTAATTCAAAAGTTGCTGAAGTATTGCCAGGATTATATTCTAAAGATTTTTTATATGACTTAGCTGCAAGTTCAAACTTGTTGTTTCTAAATGCATCAAACCCTTTCTTATAATATTTTTCAGACAAATTATAACTAATCTTTGATATATAATTTTGAGCATTTCTGTAATATTCTGTAAATTCATATTTTTCTGCAATTTCTTTTGCTTTCTGGAAATAAACTACAGATGCTTCAAGTTTCCCTTTTTCATAACTTGTAAGACCGTCATTAAATGTATCTATTAACTGATTTCTGACTTTACTTTGTTCCTCTTCAAGAACTGACAATCTTTGATCTTCTGCAATACGCTGAATATTTTTCTCTGCCTTTTCAATTAAATTCTGCACATCAAGTCTATGAGGTGCTGCAACTACAACTGCTTCAAAATATTTTATAGCTTCTTCATATTTACCATTGTTGTAATATTTCATTGCCTGTTCGTAAATTTCATTAGCCTTGTCTGATGCAATTTTTGCTAACTGATTATCTACATTTACTATTTTCTCATTTGCTAACTGATTTTCAGAATCAATATCTAACAAATATTTTAATGAATCTCTAGCTCTTACAAGATCACCTTTCTTATAAAACTTTTCGTATCTCTTCCATAAATATTCTATTCTTTCGCTATTTTCAGCTCTGCTTTGCTGAACTTTTACATTATCTGTAACAGTTTCCGACTGTTCTATACCAAGTTTTGCAATTCTATTAGTAGGATCCAGTTCTAGAACTTTTCTATAATATCTATCAGCAGTCACTACATCATTTTTTTCTAAAGCTTTTGCTGCTTTTGTCATATAATTATTTACAAGATCTAAATGATAGTCATCAATTTTTTGAAGTTCTTCAACAGTTTTTTTGAGATATTCCTGAGAAGGTTTGTGGTCAGGATAAACAGATAATATGTCGTCAAATTGTTGTCTTGCTTTTATAAAATCTTTTGCATAAAAATTAGCTTCTGCTTCCCTGAAATGATTATTTAAATAATATTCATATGCTTTTTTTTGATCTGAAAATTCACCGAAAGCAAAACTTAAATTAAAATTATGAGTAGCATTCAAATCAGATGTAGGAATGAAAGAATAGTCAAAATTTACACCTTGGAATTCTAAACCAACACCCATTCTTGCATTATTTAACAAAGATTCTCCACCCATTTTAAGACCTGCTCTGAATGATAGAAAATATACCGGACTAATAGAAATACCTACCGATGTATAATCTTCATAATTTTTTTGGTCATTAAAATCTACTGCTAATTTTAAATTATAATAATTTGTATTTGTATAACCAAGACCAAGAGCAATTGTTTGTGGAAGTTCTGAACTTCTTTTAACAAACTTTTCAGAAGATCCAATATTTTTAAAAGCAAAACCAATACTTAGATTTTTTACCTTAGGTACTGCAAAAAGTCCACCGAAATCAACTGCTATAGATTCAGATATATAATCTGCTAAAGTGCTTCTCATTATTTTTAAATTTGCACCAAATCCTCCATAATCAATAAAAGTCGGAAGATATTTTTTTATAGGCAATGCATAAGTTAATACCGCTGCAACATCGCTAGTTTGCCCAAAATTTTCGACATTACCTTCATTATCATAATATTGATCTATGTTATAATCTACATACATCAACGAAGCACCAAAAACACCTATAGATGTTAAAAAACCAATACCACCAAAGTTATACTGAATATCCCCGGTAATATTTGAAGTACTCAAAGAAGCAACTGTTCTATATATACCAACAGAAGAAGCAGGATTAATAATTGTTCCTGTAATAAAACCAGACATTAATGCAACTCCTGAATCTGCCATAGCAGAAGAAACAGGATCTGGATTTAAAGAATATATTTTACCAGTAGCATATGCTTTTGAATAACATACAAAGTTTATCAGTAAAACAACTATCAATAATTTTCTGAGCAACATCTTAGATATCCTTTTTATTTAGTATTAGTTCAGATTATACAAAACTTTTATTTTTTTTTCTTAATACTTGGAACAAATTTAAATCCTCTTCCAAAGATAGTTACAACTCTCTCTCCCCAATCACCTAGAGCTTTTCTTAAATTTTTAATATGTGTATCTATTGTCCTTGTTGTAACAGCTACATTATATTCAAAAACATCTTCTAAAATAAATTCTCTTGTAAGAACAACATTTTGCTTTAATAAAAACATATGAAGTAAATCAAACTCTTTTGGTCTGAGTTTTATTTCTTTTGAATTAATTGAAACTGTTCTGGCTTCTAAATTCATCACAAGATCATCAATTTCAAAAATATTATTATTTTCTGCTGTTCTATTAATTCTTCTTAATAAAGCCCTGACTCGTGCGACAAGTTCCTTATTACTAAAAGGCTTTGTTATATAATCATCTGCACCCACACCTAGACCGATTATTTTATCTGTCTCTGTAGATTCAACTGTTAACATTATTACAGGAATTTTTTTTGTTTCTAAATTTTCCCTTAACAATCTACAAAGTTCTATCCCACCTATTTGCGGCATTTTAACATCAAGAATTGCCAAATCAGGTTTTGACTTCAAAATTCTTTTATAACCTTCATCAGTATTAGAACATTTAATGACTTTAAATTTTTCAGCTTCTAAAACATCAGATACCAATTCTCTAATATTTTCATCATCATCAACGATTATTATTTTATTTTCAATCATTGTCTCCTCTTGATAAGTAGAAATTATCTACTATATTTTCTTCTTTCAAATACATAAGAACTGCCATTGTTTTTTTTAGCTACTTTCTTTAGTTCTGAAGCTCTTTTAGAAATTTCAGCAAAATGAGATATATGTGCAATATTTGTTGTAATAATACTAATAGAAATTGTAATTATTGGAAACTTTTGTACATTATCTTCTCTATCTACGGAAATAATATATCCATTTTTCAAATCTTCTTTGTCATAAAATTTCTTTATACCATCATCAAAGACTTTGATAATATTTTCTGCTATGCCTATACTATTGTCTATGTCTGATATTATAACAAAATCATCCCCGCCTATATGTCCTAAGAAATCAGATGTTACACCAAATCTTTTTATTGTTTCTTGCAGTAAATCTGCCGTAAATTTTATTACTTCATCACCTTTATAAAAGCCGTATTTATCATTAAAACTTTTAAAATTAGATAAATCCATATATAGAAGAGAAAAATGCAATTTATCAGCAATTCTTCTTTCTACATCATGTTGTATAGATAAATTGCCCGGCAATGCTGTTAATGGATTTACATCTAAACTTTGTTTTTTTCTTTCTAAAATATTTTTAACTTTTGTTAAAAGAACAGATGTTTTAAACGGTTTTGTTATATAATCATCTGCTCCTAAACTAAGCCCTTTTATTTGTTCAGTTTCACCTGACAAAGCAGAAAACATCATTATAGGTAAATTTAGAAATTTAGGATCTTTCCTTAATATTGTTAAAACTTCAAAACCATCCATAACCGGCATAGAACCATCTAAAATTACAAAATCTGGTAATTCAGAATATACTTTATCTAATCCTTCTTTACCATTCTCAGCTGTTATTACATTGTACCCTGCAATTGTAAAAATATCTCGTAACATTTCTCTTAGCAATGGTTCATCATCAATAACTAAAATTTTAAAAATCATTAATTTAAATCCTTATTTTGGTAAAACAAATTTAAAAGTTGTCCCTTTACCTAAATCACTTTCTGCCCAAACATACCCTTTATGCATCTTTATCATTTCAAATACTATTGTTAATCCCAATCCTGTTCCTTTTGGCCTTTTAAATTCTCCTTCTTGAACTTGATAAAATTTTTCAAAAACTAAATCAACTTGGTGTTTTGGTATTCCGATTCCATCATCCTGTACAAACACCTCAATATAATTATCTCCATATCCAGGTGAAAATGGAAATATCTTAATAATAATCTTTCCATTTTCTTTTGTAAATTTCATAGCATTACTTACAAGATTTGTTATTACTTGTTTTATTTTTTCCGCATCAATTTCTACCAATGGAATCTTATCCATAATGACATAATCAATAGCTTTATGCTGTTGAATTGCTAATGGTTGAAATAAAGAAACTATTTCTATTACTAAAGACTGCATATCTGTTTTTGTTTTTTTAATTTCAAGTTTATTTGCTTTTATTTTTGCTAAATCAAGAATATTATTGATAAAATTTGTTAATCTTATAGTTGCTTGTTTTATTATTTGCAATCCTTTTAACTGTTGTTCCTTAGAATAATCTTTTTGGACACCATCTATAAGCAAATCACAATACCCGTCAATTGCTGACAGAGGAGATCTTAATTCATGTGACACACTGGATACAAAGCTGTCTTTCATAGAATCTAACTCTTTAATCTGCTTTGCCATATTATTAAAAGTTGTTGAAAGTATACCAATTTCATCTTTTCGATTTAGTTTAATTTCTATATCTAAATTTCCCTTTGCTATTTGTTCTGAAGCATCCGTCAATAATTTCAAAGGTTTTGCAAAAGTATAACCTAAAAAATTAGCAAGAAGTATTGCCAATAACATTGCTATTGTTGAAACAACTTTTATTTGATAAGTCATTGTAGAAATGCCTTTGTTAATTTGCCTCTGCATTTCATCCTGCGAAAATCCGACAATAAAAGTTCCATTATTAATACCATCGGCAAATAAGGGAGCAACAAATTCACAAATTCGTTCTCCGCTTAATGACGTATATTTTTCTGAAAAATCTATTGAAGACTTTTGAATTCTTCTCTTGAATTCAGAATCAATATTTTTATTATTATCTCTTGAAACATACATTGATACATTATTTGAATTTACATATCCGGCATACACTGCAGATGGTTTATATATACTAACTACTAAAGATACAGCCTTGTACACCTGCAAATCATCTTTTACTTTAGCTGCTTCATTACACATAGAAATAAAACTTTTAAAAGTTCTTTCTCTGTTTTCTGAAAATTGTTGAGTTAAAAATTTTTTTTGAGCTATAAAAATGTTATATGAAACACCAATAATAACAATTAATAATAGGAATGAAATGTATAGGGTAAGCTTAAATCTTAGATTCATTAAATACCCTTCTAAGAAAAGAAATACCGGTTTATTGAGATATTAAAAACCTCAATAAACCGGTGTAAAAAAATTATTCTACTGTTTGTTCTAATTTTATAACTGCACCTTTACCAATTTTAGCGACAACAAAATTATAAATCCATGCAACTGCAACTATACCAATTGACATAATAGCAGTGTATAGAACGATAAAAATCAACCAAGAAAGAATTCTTGCGCCGAAACCAAGATTTCCTGCTAATTCTGTTGGGAAAATAAAAAATGTAAATATTCCGATTACTGCTCCCAATAATGCAAATACTATTGGAAAATTCTTAAACAAAGAAACTACACAAACACCTTTTAATTCATAATTTGCCATAATACTAAATCCCCCTTTTTATCTTAACCTTCAAAATTTTAAACCTATCTAAATTATTGTGTAAATTATAACAGACATTATGTTTATTGTCAATATTTATTTATAAAACTTTTTCATTTCATCTAAAGATATAGCTTTATAATCTCCTGCATGTCCATTTGTACCAAAATCTTTCATTTTACCTGCAATAATGCCCTTTAAAGCATCTCTTGCCGGGCCTAAATAATCTCTCGGATCAAATTTTTCCGGAGTTTCTACAAAAACTTTTCTTATTGCTGCTGTAAGAGCAAGTCTTCCATCAGTATCAACATTTATTTTTGAAACACCCAGTTTTATAGCTTCTTTTAAACTTTCCATTGGAACACCGGTTGCACCAGGCATTTTTCCGCCATATTTATTAACAGCATCTATTAATTCCTGAGGAACAGATGATGCTCCGTGAAGAACTATAGGAATGTCAATAAGTTGTCTAACTTCTTTTAATACATCAAATGCAAGTTCTTTGGAACCTTTAAATTTATATGCTCCATGAGAAGTTCCTATAGCAATAGCAAGTGCATCAACACCTGTTTCTTGAACAAATTTTTGAGCTTCTTTAGGATCTGTTAAATGAATTGAACCTGAACCTACACCATCTTCAATTCCGCCAAGTCTTCCAATTTCTGCTTCAACCGTAACACCAAATTGATGAGCATACTCAACAACTGATTTTGTTACAGCAACATTATATGCATAATCTGAAGGGGTTTTGCCATCTTCCATTAATGAACCATCTATCATAACAGAAGAAAAACCTAAAGAAATAGCTTTTTTTACTGTTTCTAATGAATTTCCATGATCCAAATGAACTGCAATTGGAATTTCAGGATTTTCTTCAACAGCAGCAAACATTATATGCTTAAGATATGTAAAGCTTGAATATTTCAAAGCTCCTCTGCTTGCCTGAATAATAACAGGAGATTGTGTTTCTTTTGCAGCCGACATAATTGCCTGCACTTGTTCCATATTATTTACATTGTAAGCACCAACACCATAACCTTTTTTTCTTGCTTCATCCAAAATTTGCTTCATTGGGACTAATGCCATTTTTCCTTCCTCCTAAAATTCATCCTACTTTTTTATTTTTTTGACAACTTTTGCTGTTACTTTATTTTTTGATTGTTTGTTAATTGTTTCTTCAAATATTCCCATAGCTCTAATTTTTTTATACCTATCTTCAACAATTTGTTGTTTCGTCATTTTTGAATATAATGCCAAATATTTGTTTATCGATTGTTTTATATTCATTGCTGTTTCAACAGCATCCATATGGGCTCCGCCTAGAGGTTCTTTTATTATTTCATCAATAACTTTATTTTTTAACAAATCTTTAGCTGTGATTTTCAAAGCTTCTGTTGCTTCCTGAGCTTTTGTCGCATCTCTAAAAAGAATCGCAGCACACCCCTCAGGAGAAATGACTGAATAGTAGGAATTTTCAAGCATTGTAACCTTGTTTCCGATTCCAATACCTAAAGCTCCACCTGAACCACCTTCTCCAATCACTATACTTATTACAGGAACTTCCAAAACAGACATATCTCTTAAGTTTCTGGCAATAGCCTCGGCTTGTCCTCTTTCTTCAGCAGCAATACCTGGATATGCGCCTGATGTATCGATAAAAGTAACGATAGGTCTATCAAATTTTTCTGCCATTTTCATAACTCTCATTGCTTTCCTATATCCTTCAGGATGAGCCATAGCAAAATTTCTATCCATATTTTCTTGTATAGTTCTACCTTTTTGATGACCTATAACAACAACAGGTTTACCATCAATTGTAGCCATTCCACAAACTAATGCTAAGTCATCACCGTAAGCTCTATCACCGTGTAATTCAACAAAATTTTCACAAATGATTTTTATGTAATCCAATGTATATGGTCTATTAGGATGTCTTGCAAGTGAAACTTTTTGCCAAGGAGTCAATGTATCATAAATTTCTTTTTTTAATTTTTCCTTTTTCACTTCCAAATCTGCAATCTCACTAGAAAAATCAATTTTACTATGTTCTCCGGAAACCTTTAAACTCAAAATTTTCTTTTCAAGCTCCACAACAGGTTTTTCAAAATCTAATATAAATTCTGCCATTAAATTACCTCTTAAAATCTACTTTGATAGCTTAATTTTAATATTCTTTCACAACCAAATTTTTCTTCATCATTAGTTAATAAATTTCTTACTATAAAATCAATATCAAAATTTTCTGTTATCCATAATCTTAAACCTGCATTAAGCCTTGTATATGCACCTTTACCAATATTATCACATTCCAGCATTCCTGTTAAAGATTCTTCTATTATAGAAATCGATGTCCCTACAAAACCAACTAGCCTTGCATCTTTAAAATCATTAACATTAACACCAACATTCAAATTGAGTGTAGGTAATAAAATTTCTTTTCCGGCAACAAAATAAACGCCTTTGCCTTTTTGGAGAAAATCGGCCTCTTCTTCATCATAAAAAAAGCCCTGCCCATCATAACCAATTGCAAAACCAGGAACTTTTTGACTACCTTCATATATATTAAACTTTAATTGTAATGTAGGAACTGCAACTACAACATTTCCTGTCCCAACAATATTTGAAAGTTCCCAAGAAACACCAAGATTGAGTGTTTTAAAAATCCCAAAATTTAGCTTTGAAAGAACACCTCCATTAGAAAACAGCCTGAATTGTAAATCGTAACTGCCATAATCCAATATTGAATCCGTTGGCGTATCTATCAAATATGTAATATTGGACTGATTAGCAAAAGAATTCACATTAACAGATAAAACCGCAATTAATACAAATACTATTTTTTTAATCAAAATATATTCCTTCTTCAACATTATTTTCTCTATATTATCACTTTTTAAAATCTAATGTCAAACATCATTCTTTAAAATATATTACAATTATATAATCATTGAAAATATTCTTATTGATTTAATATATTATTTTATTTATAATTTTATTTATACTGGTTTTACATTTGTTTTAAAAGAAAAAATGAACAAAAAGATATATAAAAAATTTATATTTATTCTATTTTTATTAACATTAAGTGTTAATGTTTTTCCTAAACAAAAAAATAATAGCAAAAATATTACTACACCTCAAAACATTTATAACATAACCGGCATCTTAAACAATGATTTAAATTCAATAAATAAAGTTTATTTTATAAATGGAACTAATCTTACAAGTTCAAAGAACAAAACAACTTTAGTATCTAAGAACATTTATAATATAACCGGTATATCCGGCAATGACTTGAGCTCAACAAGTAAAGTTTATTTCATAACCGGCACCGGTTTTACAAATACAAAAAAAATAAAAAACAATAACAACCAGAAGCATTTATTAAGTCAACCAGCAATGGCTGGAACCATTTACAATATAAATGGTTCGAATATTAATTCAAACTCGTCAAATAAAATTTACTTAGTAACCGGCAAAAACCTCAGAGATCCAAAAACTAAATGGAATCTGACAAAAATTCAAAAAGCAAAATTAGAATATCTAGAAATGGAAGAAGAAAGCAAACTTATAGCACTTGGAAATGAATTGAAACTAAGACAAAGATTACTTGATGATGAATTATCAAAACAAGATTTCAACGAATATATTATAAATAATCTGTTAACTGATATAAAATATTTAACTACCGATATAGAACAAGTTAAATTTGATAAAAAAAGAAAAACTAGATACCTATTATCACAAGAACAATACATTCAATATGAAAGTAAATTACAGAATAAACAGAAAAAAAAGAAAAAGAAAAAATCAAATTAAAATTATTGAATAAACATTGAATCACCATAAGAGAAAAATCTGTATCTTTCAGATATAGCTTCTTGATAAGCTTTTAAGATAAATTCTCTTCCGGCAAAAGCACTAACCATCATTAACGGAGTAGAATGGGGCAAATGTAAATTTGTAAACATGGATTGTACTATTTTAAAATCGTATCCGGGATATATAAAAATGTCTGTTTGCCCGCAGCAACTTTCAATTGACATTAATTTTCCGTTATTATCATACTGTCCTTTTATATTAGCAATAGTTTCCAAACTCCTAACAGTCGTTGTTCCTACCGCAATAATTCTATTCTTATTAGATATAGCATTATTTATTTTTTGAGCATTTTCTATATCAAGAATATATGTTTCCGGCAACATTTTATGTTGTTGTATATCATCACTTACAATAGGCTTAAAAGTGCCCCAACCAACATGTAAAACAATTTTTGCAATCTGTACTTTTTTATTTATTAACTTTTCAATTATTTCATCTGTAAAATGCAAACCCGCTGTTGGTGCTGCAATAGCTCCCTTTGTATTTGCATAAACAGTTTGATATCTTTGTCTATCAAGTAAAGACATTTTTTCTGCTAATTCATCTTTCCTTTTTATATATGGAGGCAACGGCATAAAACCATGTTGCTCAAGTAACGAGGCTATATTTTCTTTATTAAACTCAACAACTCTATTACCATTTTCATCAATACCGTGAACGATACATTCATACCCATCTTCAAAATACACAGATTGACCAGATTTAATATATGGTTTAATTAAAACTGCATGTTTTGCCCCTGTTTTTGTAGGATCTAAAAACAATAACTCTACTTTACCGCCAGTAGCTTTATGTCCATATAATCTTGCAGGCACGACTTTAGTTGTATTTATCACCAAACAATCATTTTCATTCAATATATCTATAATATTTGTAAATTTTTGATGCTCTATAGCTTGATTTTTTCGATTTAAAACTATAAGTTTTGAATCGCTTCTTTGTTTTGCCGGTACTTGTGCAATTAATTCCGCTGGTATATCATAATTATAACTCGATAACAAACTATCATCATTATTATTGTTCATATTTAATTTTTCCTATTTCTGTACCCGGATAATAAAATTTAAGAATTTTTTTATAAGAAAACCCTTTGTCTGCCATTACTTTTGCTCCCCACTGACACAAGCCGACTCTATGCCCCCATCCTTTTCCGACAAAAACAAAACTATTATTTTTTTTCTTAATACTATCAATCATTGTACTCTTTATAAGCCAAGGATCAACAATTGTCCTGAATTTATATGAATTTAAAGACAATGTTCCTTTTTTGTATTTGACTATAATTTTCTCTTTACCTTTACTTTTTGTTGTACCAGAAGCTTTAATGCTTTTTATCTCGCCTATTTCATATCCTGCCTTTATTAACTTTTCTCTTATAGCTTTTTCTGAAAGGGTTGTTGTCCAATCAGAATGAGAACCTTTTTTACAATATTTATCTTTTCTTCCTTTTAAATATTCAGGGGTTTCTGATTTCCATGCCCACACATATTTTGGATCTTCTGTAAAACCGCCGCAATTTGCATGAAATAAAGTCTGTGCTATTTTACCATTATAAATTACAACTTCTCCCTCTGTTTCTACAATTGCTTCATTACATGCTTTACTTTCTGCACTTGCACCACCATAAACTTGGCAATGCTCGGTTGAACACACACTAAACCCTTCTTTAGAATGTCTTGATAAGTTTTTTAAAACATAACTTCTACTTATAACTGCCTGTGTCTTTAATGCTTCTATTTCGCCGACATCGGATTCTTTTGGCAAAACCCCTTTGAGATAGTCTTCTACAGAAATTTCGTTAATAATATTTAATTTATTATTTGACGATAAATCTACAAGTATGTTTCCACGATAGAATCTTTTATTAACAGCTATAAATGATTGACTAGTAATTTTTATAGGTAATATATAAACTTGATTATGTATAATCGCTTTTTTTTCAGAAATGCTGATATTTATTTTCCCTGCAGATAAATACTTCTTTCTATTATTTGATTCTAATATGTATTGTTCATCTGATGCAATGCTGACTTCTTTTACATTTAGCAAAATCCCGACTTTAATAATGTTTTTGACTGAAAGTTGGGCAAAAGAATTTATACATATAAAAAATATTAAACCTATAATGTATATAAAAAATTTCATAAATTTCATTATAAAATAATAGCACAAAATCTTCTTCAATTCAAATTTTAGTATTTACTATAATTTGATTAATTATAAAGTAACTGATTTAAAACAAATATTTTATGCTAGTAAAAACAGTATAAAATATTATAAAATGATAAGATGATACAAGTTAAAAATCTTTACAAATCATTTGGACAAAAAAAAGTTCTCTGTGGAGTCGATCTTGAAGTTAAAGACGGGGAAACTCTTGTTATTATAGGCGGTTCAGGTGCCGGGAAAAGTATATTGTTAAAAAATATAGTCGGACTTATGAAACCGGACAAAGGCAATATTCTAATTGATGATGTTGATATAACCAAAGTTGATAAATCTCATATTTATGAAATACAAAGAAAAATTGGATTTTTATTTCAGGAAGCAGCTCTTTTTGATTCCTTGACAATTGAGGAAAATATAGCTTTTGGAATAAAAAATCTTACAAACTTAACTAAAGAAGAAACTAAAACAAGAGTTTCTCAATGCTTAAATATGGTTGGACTTAGCGATATAGAACATTTAAAACCTTCTGCACTTAGTGGCGGTATGAAAAAAAGAGTTGGACTTGCAAGGGCTATTGCTTATAAACCAAAATACGTATGTTATGATGAACCAACGACAGGACTTGATCCAATAATGTCTGATGTTATAGGTTCGTTAATTACATATTTAAAAAAAGAATTAGCTATCACATCAATAGTTGTTACACATGATATGCAATCTGCTTATAAAATAGCTGATAGAATTGTCATGTTATATGAAGGAAAAGTTATTTTCGATGGTACCGCAAACGAAGTAAAACAAACAAAAAATACATATGTAAAGCAATTTGTTGAGGGATTAAGAGAAGGACCAATCCCTGTTGAAACTACCTTTACTATGTAATTATGGAGAATTTTCGTGTCTAATGAATTAAAGCTTGGTTTTTTTGTAGTTTTAGGAATTTTATCAATCCTTGCTACTATAACATTACTTGGGAATTTTAGTTTGACTTCTAAGTATAAGATAAATGCTTATTTTTCTAACGCTTCCGGCCTTCCTAAAAAAGCAAAGGTAAAAATTTCAGGGGTAGATGTTGGTAATGTAAAAGATATTATTTTAGAAAATGGTAAAGCAAAAATAATTCTTGTGATTAATAACGATATAAAGTTGTATTCAGATGCACAGATACAAATAGTATCAATGGGAATTATTGGAACAAAATATATAGATATTAAACCTGGTAGTTCAACAAACAGATTACTGGTTAATGGCGATAATGTAATTGCTTTAGAAACCACTTCTCTTGAAGAGATGGTTTCTTCGGTAGCAAAACAAGTCGGTACAGTTTTAAATAATATTTCTAATGGAATAAATGAAGAATTTTTTAAAAATTTATCAGATACTGTTGCTAATTTAAAAAAAGTTAGTCAAACAATTGCTAATAAAGAAAAATCCATAGAAGCTGTTATTGATAATTTTAAGAATTTTTCATCAGATTTATCTGAAGTTACCAGAGAAAACAAAGATGATATCAGAGCAATAGTATTAGAATTAAAGAAAGTTTCTATGAAAGTTGATGAACTTGTAACAAAAATAAGCGAAGGAAAAGGAACTCTTGCTACTTTAATAAATGATGAAGAAATGGCTAAAGAATTGAAGCAAACTGTTACTGAGATTAAAACAACTGTTGAACAAGTTCAAACTGTTATGGGAAAAACAAGCAAGCTTGAAATCGATTGGGAGTATATGGGAAGATTTGATCCAAGAGCTGATAGATTCCGCAGTGATTTTGGTATTAGATTCAGACCAAATAATCATAAATTTTATTATGTTGGGGTTTCTAATCTTGGCAACGCAAATGACGAGAAAACTGATGAAATCGAAAAAGATAAATTAAACAAATTAGATGCTTTGATTGGATTTAGATCAGAAAATTTTGAAGCTTATGGCGGTGCTATGAGATCTAAAGGTGGAATTGGTTTTGGATTCTCTCCTTTTGACAAAATTTATGCAAGTTATAAAAAATTATATTTCAATGTTGATGTTTTTGATTTCAGTTCATCTCAATCAAAAAGTACTCCTAATGTTACTGTTGGTGCCAGACTTGGTATTTTCAATTGGTGTTATGTTGGGTTCCAAGTTGAGGATGCTGTAGCAAAATCAACATTTATGCCTTATATTAAAATTAAAATTACCGATCAAGACCTTGCTTCATTATTTGGTGTTGCAAGTATTGCTGCGGTAAGTACAAAATAATTTATGAAACCTAAAAAAACAAAAACAATTTTTGTATGTCAAAGTTGTGGACATGAATCTCTAAAATGGTTAGGCAAATGCCCAGGCTGTTCAAGCTGGAACACCTTTGTTGAAGAGAAACAAGTAGATGCTAACCTATCTAATTCTCAAAATTTTAGACAATTAACAGGTTTTTCTTCAGGAACTTTTGCATTAAATGATGTATCTGTAAAAAGTTTTGAAAGAATAAAAACAGGCATATCTGAATTTGATAATATGATTGGCGGCGGTATTGTTCCCGGTTCTCTTATACTTTTAGGAGGAGCTCCCGGCATAGGAAAATCAACATTAATGCTTCAGATTTCCGGTGCTATATCAAAAAGTGGGACAGTACTATATATATCCGGCGAAGAATCTTTATCTCAAGTAAAATCAAGAGCTGAAAGATTAAAAGTATCTAAAGATAATATATTTTTAGCATCTGAAACAAATCTTGAAAATATTATAGATGCCGTTAATAAAATTAACCCTAAATTTTTAATTATTGATTCTATTCAGACAACTTATCACCCTGAGTTCACAAGCGCACCCGGCTCTGTCGGACAAGTCAGGGAATGTTCCGCAGAATTATTAAGAATAGCTAAATCAAAACACATAACCGTATTCCTGTTGGGACATGTAACTAAAGACGGAGATTTAGCAGGTCCAAGAGTTTTAGAGCACATTGTAGATACAGTCTTATATTTTGAAAATGAAAAGCAACAAATTTATAGAATATTAAGAGCATATAAAAACAGATTTGGGCCTACAAGCGAAATCGGTATCTTTGAAATGAAAGGAAATGGTTTAATTGAAGTTGAAAATCCATCTCTTATCTTTATAGGTGAAAGATCCAGTAATGTTGCAGGAAATATTATTACAGCTTCAATAGAGGGCACCAGACCAATTCTTTTAGAAATTCAGTCTCTTGTATCAAGAACAACTTTTGGATTTCCTAGAAGAATGGTATCAGGTTATGATTTAAACAGAATCATTATTATAATTGCTGTGCTTGAAAAAAGAATTGGTATCCCCCTTGAAAATCAAGATGTGTTTGTAAATATTGCAGGTGGTATAAAAATAAAAGAAACTGCCACGGATTTAGCTATTGCTTGTGCAATAGCATCAGCAAATAGTAACTTTATATGTCCGTCAAAAACTATTATTTTTGGGGAAGTTGGACTTGCCGGAGAAGTTAGAGCTGTCGGACAAATCAGAGAAAGGCTAATTGAATCTGAAAAACTTGGATTTCAAAAAGCAATTATTCCTAAAGCTAATCTGAGAACTTTGGATTACAAAGGTAAACTAAATATTGTTGGAGTTGACAATGTTAGTTCTGCCATAGGATCAATAAAATAATAAATAAACACAATGAAAAAATTAATAAATATTTTAGATAAAAGATTTTATCTTGTATGTTTTACAGTGTTGTCAGGCATTGCTTTATTTAATGCTGTAAATTTTATTGGTCTATGGTCAGATGGAATTTACTGGTTATGTGAATTTTTTGATCCAAAAGTACATTTAGACCATGGAAGATTATTTACACATATAATTTTACATTTTCCAACTTTTATTTTCAAAATTCTAGATATTAATAATTTAAATTTATTAGTAATTCTACATGGTTTCTGGTCTTATGCCAGCACTGTCTTATGTTTGATTATAATATACTTAACTCTCCCAAAAGATAAAAAAGATTGGGTTGTTTTCCCATTACTATCATATTTGATATGTATGATTTTTACATCTTATTATATTTTTCATGATTCTCATTTAACAGCTGGTTTGTTTTGGATTATCTTATTAATATATTTATTTTCCGATTTAACTAAAATATCTTTTGAAAAATTATTATGTTTATTAATAGCTAGTTTTATTTCAATTAGAGCATATCAAACAATGTTATTTTTTTCACCGCTTCTATTGTTTGTAGGAATTACAAAATGGATTAAAGTAAAAAACAATATTAATTTAAGAACAAATATTTTGTTAATTATTAGTTTCATTTTTTTAATTGCATCCTTCATATATAGTTACTATTATACTGTTAACCCTACACAATATAATATGAACGAATATACCAATAGTTTCCATGCTCTAAAATCTACGTATTTTATTTTTTTTATTGTTGCCGGAATATTAACTATAATAAGTAAAAATATTTATATTGTATTTATTTCAATGTTTTTATTTATAGCAGTCAATATTAAATTTATATTAAATAATAATTTAATATTGATATATGCAAATAATATGAGAATTTTAAATCTTATAATTCCTTTAATATTTGCTGTACTTATTATATGTTTGAAATATTCAACATTAAATACAGAGTTTAGAAAATACAAGGCACTGATTTTTTTATTATTAATCACATTCACAATAAATAGTTTTCTATTTAGTACAAAAATAAATATGTATTTCAGAGATATGTCAACATATTTAAGAGAGAACATTGGTATATCCAACGTATCAAATTTATTACCTTTTTACCGGAAAAAACAGGCTTCTTGCTGAAGTGGATATAAATTCATTATTTGAGCAATCAATTATTGTTCAAATTTTGTACAATAACAGAAATATTATTGATGGCATAATTCTATCAGAGCTATCAACTTTAGAAAAATATAGAATAGTTAGATATAATAATATTATTAATAAATTAAATAAATTTTCAAATATTATATTACATTAAGGAGAAAGACATGATAAGGTTTTCAACAGCTGGTGAATCACACGGACAAGGTATAATTGCAATTCTTGAAGGCATACCTGCAGGGTTAAATATAAATACTGAAGATATTGATGTTGATCTTGCAAGAAGACAAAAAGGTTATGGCAGAGGTCAGAGGATGAAAATAGAAACTGATCAAGTAGCAATATTGTCAGGCATAAGATATGCAAGAAGCCTTGGTTCTCCAATAACTCTTTATATTAGCAATAAAGATTGGGCAAATTGGAAATCATTAATGTCACCAACAGGTGTTGATTTCGACGACAAACATTTACATAAACCTAGACCTGGTCATGCAGATTTAGCAGGTCTTATGAAATATGGAGTACATGATTTCAGAGATATTTTAGAAAGAGCGTCTGCCAGAGAAACTGCGGCAAGAGTTGCAGTTGGTGCAGTATGCAGAGAACTACTAAAAGAATTCGGAATCAATATTTATTCTTATGTTGAAGAAATTGGGGGAGTATCTGCAAAAGTTTCTTCCATTGCTAAAAATGAATTACAGCATAAAACTGAGATGTCATTTGTGAGATGCCCTGATTCAGTAGCAACAAAAAAAATGATTCAAATCATAAAGAAAGCTTCT
>Ga0265294_10003210_pt1 | contig 21053 bp, 22 predicted proteins | sample MunlanPumphouse3_FD_192504 | JGI IMG/M metagenome (GOLD analysis project Ga0265294, IMG submission 192504) | Groundwater microbial communities from a municipal landfill in Southern Ontario, Canada - Pumphouse #3 | ecosystem: Environmental > Aquatic > Deep subsurface > Groundwater | place...
ACAATAATATTCTCTACATTGTTATAAGAGGTGATGTCTAACAAATCCTCTTCAAAAGTCAATTCTGTTGTTCTTTCCTTTTCTATTTCCTCTTTAATTCTCTGAATAACAGCTTCATTTGGTGTTATTATAATTGTATCATTCTCAAGTACCAATCCTAATTCAAAATCACCATAAGTTAATCCGCTATTAAAAGAAGTGGAAATACTGCCCTCTAGTATTTTCCCATTATACTCCCCTGAAACATTAAAAGTATTTTCACCTCTCACAAGATTAAAATAATTCTCTCCATCTTTAATATAAACCTCGTTTATTTCTTCACTCATTGCAGAAAAGATATAGTCTTTGCCGTCTCTTTTAACATTCAACTCTCTTCCTTCTGTGCTCTCAATATTAAGCTCAAAAGAGCCCTCAAAATCAAACACCTTAGCAAATACTGCGTCTGATAAACCTTTAGCAACTTCAAAAGTCACTGCTTGTGCCTCCAACTCAGTAAACACAATTTTTTCTTTATCAAAACTAACAACATCGCCTTCCTTTATAGAAAGTTTAGCCTCCTGCCCTTTATACTTCCCTGAAACAATAAAAGTATCTCTGTCTCTTTCAAGGTCAAAATGATTATCTTCAGAAATCCTAAACTCCATCTCTTTCAAAGAATCATTTAGAGTAATACTATAAGTTTCCGCCTCGCTCCCTATACTTCTATTCACTTTAACTTCAAGCTCGTTAATCTTAATTGTTGTTGTTTCAGTAGATGCAAAAACATTGCCAGTAAAAACAAGCCCTGCTACCAAAACCATTGTTAATAATTTTTTAATCATAGTTCTTTATACTTAATATATTATTGTTCTCTATTCTATCACACTTACATAAAAAATAACATAGCCGTCATTCGGAGCATACCCAGGTTCAATATCACCTAAGTTAAATGTGATTGTGTTCTCTAAAACATCTACATCCACATCATCTATGGTATAGTTTTCACCGTCAAAATTATGGTACCAAGTTAAAGCCTCGTCCAAGCTAATCTCTCCTGCTTCCTTGAGGTTTACCTTAACTGATGATGTGTAAGTCTCAAATCCATCTGCCATAAGCTTTGCTTCAATCGTGTATTCATCTTCCTTGTCTTGCTTTAAACTTAAGATCGCTTTTGCATTCTTTGCTGTGTTTTCACTTGCATTGTGGTAATAGAAAGAAAGACTTAAATTATCCGATACATTGGTAGCTGATGTTCCCCAGCTTGACCCTGTGCTTACTCTTAAAGGATAATCTCTTTCATCTATATTAAATAGTCCTGCTTCTTCAGCCTCTTTTTCCTCTACATCAATTTGCCCAGTAAAAATAACATAGCCGTCGTTCGGAGCATACCCAGGTTCAATATCACCTAAGTTAAATGTGATTGTGTTCTCTAAAACATCTACATCAATATCGTCTATGGTATAGTCTTCACCGTCAAAATTATGGTACCAAGTTAAAGCCTCGTCCAAGCTAATCTCTCCTGCTTCCTTGAGATTTACCTTGACTGATGATATGTAAGTTTCAAACCCATCTGCCATAAGCTTTGCTTCAATCGTGTATTCGTCTTCCTTATCTTGTTTAAGACTTAAGATCGCTTTTGCATTCTTTGCTGTGTTTTCACTTGCATTGTGGTAATAGAAAGAAAGACTTAAATTATCTGATACATTAGTAGCTGATGTTTCCCAGCTTGACCCTGTGCTTACTCTTAAAGGATAATCGCCTTCATTTGTATTGAATAAGCTTAATTCCTCATTACTTTCTCCTGTTGCCTCTGAATCTTCTTCTTCCTTTTCACTTTCAGTTAATGCATAAAATATTAAGTGTCCATCATTTGGAGCATACCCAGGCTTAATGTCTCCTAGGTTAAATGTGATTGTGTTCTCTAAAACATCTACATCCACATCATCTATGGTATAGTTTTCACCGTCAAAATTATGGTACCAAGTTAAAGCCTCGTCCAAGCTAATCTCTCCTGCTTCCTTGAGGTTTACCTTAACTGATGATGTGTAAGTCTCAAATCCATCTGCCATAAGCTTTGCTTCAATCGTGTATTCATCTTCCTTGTCTTGCTTTAAACTTAAGATCGCTTTTGCATTCTTTGCTGTGTTTTCACTTGCATTGTGGTAATAGAAAGAAAGACTTAAATTATCCGATACATTGGTAGCTGATGTTCCCCAGCTTGACCCTGTGCTTACTCTTAAAGGATAATCTCTTTCATCTATATTAAATAGTCCTGCTTCTTCAGCCTCTTTTTCCTCTACATCAATTTGCCCAGTAAAAATAACATAGCCGTCGTTCGGAGCATACCCAGGTTCAATATCACCTAAGTTAAATGTGATTGTGTTCTCTAAAACATCTACATCAATATCGTCTATGGTATAGTCTTCACCGTCAAAATTATGGTACCAAGTTAAAGCCTCGTCCAAGCTAATCTCTCCTGCTTCCTTGAGATTTACCTTGACTGATGATATGTAAGTTTCAAACCCATCTGCCATAAGCTTTGCTTCAATCGTGTATTCGTCTTCCTTATCTTGTTTAAGACTTAAGATCGCTTTTGCATTCTTTGCTGTGTTTTCACTTGCATTGTGGTAATAGAAAGAAAGACTTAAATTATCTGATACATTAGTAGCTGATGTTTCCCAGCTTGACCCTGTGCTTACTCTTAAAGGATAATCGCCTTCATTTGTATTGAATAAGCTTAATTCCTCATTACTTTCTCCTGTTGGTTCTGAATCTTCTTCTTCCTTTTCACTTTCAGTTAATGCATAAAATATTAAGTGTCCGTCATTTGGAGCATACCCAGGCTTAATGTCTCCTAGGTTAAATGTGATTGTATTCTCTAAAACATCTACATCAATATCTTCTATGGTATAGTCTTCACCGTCAAAATTATGATACCAAATTAAAGCCTCGTCCAAGCTAATCTCTCCTGCTTCCTTAAGGTTTACCTTAACTGATGATGTGTAAGTTTCAAACCCATCCGCCATAAGCTTTGCTTCAATCGTGTATTCATCTTCCTTATCTTGTTTAAGACTTAAGATCGCTTTTGCATTCTTTGCTGTGTTTTCACTTGCATTGTGGTAATAGAAAGAAAGGTTTAAATACTCTCCTTTTTGTACATCCTCTACTAATGTTTTCCATCCCTCTCCTCCATTCACTCTTAAAGGATAGTCATTAACATCACTATTAAAAACATTGGTTTCTATTCTTTCATAATATGAACCTACTTCAACTTCTACCTCATCAAAAGCCTCTGTGTCCTCTTTCTTAGCTAGGAAATAGAGGAAGTCGTCACTTGCAGTTAAGTTGTACTCAAATGAGGTTAGACTTGAATTAAAGACTACTTCTCTTTTACTGTTTAATACTTGTGTTTCAGTACTTCCCTCACCTTTTTCAAACCTAATCTTAATTTTGTTTATACCTAGCTTTTCAATTTCAATCCCTGACACATTTCCAGGTCTTGTTTTAAACTCTTGTTTTTCACTTTCAAATGTCTTGGCACTGTTTTCAAGTTTTAATATGTAATAGTAGGTTTCTCCTTTAAGAAGTTTCCCCTTGTCTAATTCAAATGTATAAAATGTGTCTTTTTCAAAGCTTCCTTGCTTTGTCTCTTCTAAAATGAGTTTGTTCTTAGCGTCGAATAAGGTTAGGGTCACCTTGGAAACATCTACTGTGCTGTGTCCTGTGTTTTTAATCTCAAAAGATACAAGTGCCCTCTCTTTTTCTTCTTCAAAGAATGTGCTTCTAAGGGATGGTTCATTAACCTGTATCGCTGTCTTAAATGAAAGCTCTTCTCCAAAAGAACATCCTTTTTCATTACATGCTTTTGCTCTGAAGTAATAGGTTGTTTCAGGTTCTAAATTATCTATTTTAAGCTCAAATGATTCATCTGTTTCAATTGTATTATCATAAATACTACTTTCCTTACCATAATTAAAGTATAAAGAAACATTGTCTGAGTTTCCTTTGTCTTTAAGGTTTCCTTTAAGAATTGCTTTTGTTCCTGTAATATCAAATGCTTCTTTGGTTTCAATTGTAGGTAGTGTAATATGAATTATTTCTTCATAGTATGAACCCACTTCAATCTCTATCTCATCAAAAGCCTCTGTACCATCCTTTTTAGCTACAAAGTATAAGAAATCATCATCTGAGGATAAACTATACTCAAATGAAGTTAAATCAGAATTAAAAATTGGCTCTCTCTTGCTATTAAACACTTGCGTTTTAGTGCTTCCTTCACCTTTTTCAAACCTAATCTTAATTTTGTTTATACCTAGCTTTTCAATTTCAATCTCTCTAACATTTCCAGGTCTTGTTTTAAACTCCTGGCTTTCACTTTCAAATGTTTTGGCACTATTTTCAAGTTTTAGTATGTAATAGTAAGTTTCTCCTTTAAGGAATTTACTCTTGTCTAATTCAAATGTATAAAGTATGTCTTTTTCAAAGCTTCCTTGCTTTGTCTCTTCTAAAACAAGCTCATCGTCTTTATTAAAAACTTTTAAACTATATTTATCAACATAAATATCACTCTTGCCAGTGTCTTTTAAATAAAATTCAAAGGAAATCCCTTCTTGTTTCTCCTCTAAAGAAAAGCTCTTTAAAGATGGTACAAGTATTTCATCTCTTATAAAATAAATAGAAAACTTATACCAAGTTTGCCCTCTTCTTAGATAATAAATATAGTTTCCTTCTTGGTTTTGAGGAAAATACAAACCCTTTGTATTCACTAAGATTTCCTGGATCTTAACTCCAAACTCATACATAGTTGAATTTTTAAAATCCACATCATCGTTAGCATATTCAAAATATGTTTCCCCGTTTATCACTTTTGTATTTCCTGTTTTTTCAAGTAAAACTTCAGAAACTCCTTTAGCTTCAATCTCAGCTACATATTCTTTATTCTCAAACGCAATAACATATTCATAATCTCCTTTATCCTCAATCCTAAATGCAAAGCTTTTAACCGTAGTATAGGAAGTTTCACCTTTAAGCCTTTTTTTAATCTGAATAGCTTCTTTTAAATCAACTACATTGCCTTCACCATCTTTCAGTTCATAATCAGCATAAATACCATCATCTAAAATAATATAATCCTTAAAAATTAAGATTCCTTGCTCTTGGGGCAAGCTAATCTTTGGCATATCAAACTCGCCACTATATTCATTCTTATAAATACTTCTTACAAACAAAGGTACTTTTTTCTGATTTCTCACACTTGTTGCCAAGCTTCCCTTTATTTCTATTGTAAATTCTGTGTCAGTATCATTTCTTCTAAGAATAATTTCTGAATCGCCATACAAAAGAGAATATTCATTTTCTTTTCCAAAAACATTAGAACTGGAAAAACCTAGCCCCCCTTTTTGAATTGCAAGATACCATCCAGTATAATCCCCTGCAATATCACTGCTATAGGTTTCTCTGCATAAAAGGGCATAAATATCAGAAGCCAATTCTACTTTAACATACTCTAAAACTTCATTTGAAATTAACTTATATGTATCGGCTATTCCATCTCCAAAACTATCCAACGTAATTTCAAGCGTATTAGGAGCTTCCAAAGTAGTGGTAGTTGGAATGCTTAAGGATGTAACAACTTTTCCTGCTTTGTTTACCTTTACATAATAATCACCTTCTTTTAATAATTGAGCATCGTTTAAAATTTCTTGTGTGTGTTTTTCATCCTGATTACAATCTGTGTCAAAGTCAGTCTCATTAACATTCTTTGCTTGCACGACATCACTATTTCTTGAGAACAAACACGCCAGAACAAGAAGTCCGATCAATAGATTTTGTTTTTTGATATTTTTACTCATTAGTCTGAAACTACAACACTTTCTTTTATTTGTCAAATTTCCCCTTGACAAACTACTTTTCCTTTGTAATAATTAAAGTGTCCCTTTAAAAGGGCTTTTTATTATGTCGGACACAAAAACAATAATAAATATATTTTTCTTTTTACTATTTTTTTCTTTTATACTAATTCCCTTACAAAAAGAAATCAAAGGGCAAGAAAAAATAGAACAAATTGAGAATCCAATTTTAACAGAATTAAATACAGTTGTCGAAAGTTTTGAAGTTAATCTAAATACCATTAAAAAACCAATCAAAACTTACTATATGTTAATCACTGGCTATTCCTCAACAGAAGATCAAACAGACTCAGACCCCTTTATCACCGCTTCTATGAAATATGTAGAAGATGGCATAGTTGCTAATAATCTTTTGCCTTTTGGAACAAAATTAAGAATTCCTGAACTTTTTGGAGACAAAGAGTTTGTAGTAGAAGATAGATTGCACTGGAGAAAAGGTAAATACAATTTAGATATTTGGTTTGAAACAAGAGAGCAAGCTCTAAATTTTGGAGTTAAAAAAGCCACTATTGAAATTATTGAATAGTCGGAACATCTCTAACTTTTTTTAAGGAAAAATCAGAATCAATCATATAGTAAATCCTTTTATTTAAATAACTAGGGCTATACAAGATATAGTCCTTTTTATTTGACATATAATAAATATCTTGATCTACATATATAGAAATCTCTCTCTTAAAATCAAAACATTCATTTTTAAGATTACATAACCCCTCTTCAGGATAAAAGCCCTGCTTGATATGATATTCCATAAGAAGCGTAGAAATACTTGTTATGCTTGCCTCAAGATAAAGATCCTTTGCTCTATCCATTGCTTTTAAAGAAAAGCTTAAAACAAGCAAACTAAGAATAGACATTATTAAAAGTACTAATATAGATTGCTTTTTGTCAATTCCTTTTTTAATCCTATTATTTTGCATCATATGTGCCGCGGGTGGGACTTGAACCCACACATCATTACTGACAACGGATTTTAAGTCCGTCCTGTCTACCAATTCCAGCACCGCGGCGAGGCGTGGAGCAGAATCGAACTGCTGATAAAGGTTTTGCAGACCTCTGCCTTACCACTTGGCTACCACGCCATAATACAAGCATAGTAGCATAATTGCTAATTTTTTTCCATATCTTTTACCTTTTTTAAAAGCTCCTCTACTCTTCCAGCCTGTTCTGTTTTCCCCTCCTCCATAAATTCTATTTTAGGCACTGGTCTTATTCTTAATCTGTGATTTAATTTCTGTTGAACAAAAAATACTTTTCTTTTTAAAATCTTTAAAACCTCTTCTTTATTCTCCAAAGGAATAACTGAAACAAAGACTTTTGCATTAAAACCATTTTCCGAAACCTCAACTCTTGTGATTGTAATCACTCTATCAAAAGAAAAATCAAACTCTTTTAATATAATTTGATTTAATTCCATCTGAAGCATCTTATTCAATTTTTCCTTTTTAAACATCATATAGTGGGTCTAATAAACTCTTCCTTGTAAAATCTTAAAATATCACCTTCTTGTACTTTTTCTTTGCCTTGAAAAAGTAATCCTGCCTCACTATTTTTGTACGCCACATCTGCTTTTTTCCTTGAAACTTCAAGCCCTATCACCTTTCCTTCCCCTATTTTCTCATTATCTCTATAAATCTCACCTAAGGCTCCGTCTTCAATTTTCCCATCCATAACCCTGCCCCCTACAATCTGCTTATTCTTTTCTGTTCTAAATATTGCGAGCACATCTAATTCGCCTAAATCTATTCTCTGCTTTTCAGTAACAAGGAGTGCATCCATAAACTCCCTTACTTTTTTTGCCATATCATATATCACATCAAAATAATGAACCTCAACCTGCATATTATGTAAAATAGCCTCAGCCACCTGATCAACCTTAACCGAAAAAGCAATTAAATATGCATTTGATGTTTTTGCCATTTTAATATCCTTCTCATTTATATCCCCCACCTCAGCTCTTAAGATGTTTAATCTTACCTTGTCCTGAGGAATAGTTTGAAGTAATGCCAAAATGCCTTCTAAAGACCCAGCAACATCTGCCTTAATAATTAAATTTAATACTTTGTCTCCTATAAAAGCATTCTCTTTTTCCTGTAGGTCTTTCTTAGGCTTAATATTTCCCTTAGCTTCATCTAAAGAATCATACACTTTAACAATTTCTCCTACATTGGGAACATGGTTAAAACCACTAATTAAAATGGGGTCTCCTGCAAAAGCTTCTTTAATATCTTTTAAGTCAAAACTTTCAAATGTTTTTATCCTTCCATATACTGAGCCTGTCCCTATAAAGTCCTTTTCTCTCATAACTCCCTTAGTTAAAATCAATGTTGCTGTTCCTCCTTTTTGCGCATCAAGTCTAGATTCAATGATTACACCTTCCCCTTTTTCTCTTAAATCTCCTTGAAGTGTTTCAATTTCAGCTACAAGCAAAATCATTTCCAGTAAATCATCTATTCCTTGCTTTGTTTTAGCAGAAACCTCAACCGTAGGAACCTTACCTGAAAAAGACTCAACAATAATATCTTCTTCTAAAAGCTCTTGCTTTACTTTTTCTGGATTAGCACAGCTTTTATCAATCTTGTTTAGAGCAATAATTAAAGTCACGCCTGACTCTTTAATATGCTTTATCGCTTCTCTCGTCTGTTTTTTAATTCCCTCACATGCATCAATCACAAGAATTGCAATGTCTGCCACACTTGCACCCCTCCCCCTTATAGCTGAAAAAGACTCGTGCCCAGGCGTATCAATAAATGTAATTTTCTTATTATTATACTTAATTTGATATGCTCCAACATGTTGTGTTATTCCTCCCTCTTCTCTTCCCAAAACCCTAAAATCTTTTATTGCCATTAAAAGAGATGTTTTTCCGTGATCAATATGTCCTAAAACAACCACTACAGGTGGTCGTTCTTTAATGTATTCATTTTTTTGATTCGCCTTTACCATTTATTGCTTGTCTTAAAATTATCTTTTCTTCATCTAATAGCTGATAATTTGAATTACCATCTATTATTGGTTTTGTAAATAGTCTTACTCCATCTTTATGGAACAAATAGGTTAGAATAAAGCCATTGTTTTCTTTATCTAAGAGCGCTAATGTGAAGCTTTGATCCCCTCCCATATCATTAAAAGAATTAAAGCGCGAAATAGAAAACTTACTAAAATTCTTTAAAGACTCTTTCTCAACCTTTTTAATTTTTTGTTCTAGTAAATTTATCTTATCTTCTAAATCCTTAACATATTTAATAATTTCTTCTGTCTCTTTTAACTCATTTAAATTGTTTGTTTTTCTCTTGAAAATCATAAAACTTATGGTATAGAATATCACTTTTCTTAATTAGTTGCAAATTTAAAAATTCTTAACTAAACAAAGACTTTAAAAAATTAGGAAAATCATTATCATACTCAAGAGAAGAGGGGATTAAAAAACTTAAATATTCATTCACAACCTTATTCGCCACTTTTCCCTGAATAATCTTTGGTATAAAAAAACTTTTCACCTTCCTATTATACTCTTTGAAATTAGGAAAACTAGAAACAAGCATATCAGCTTGATAAAGTTGCCAGATAATACCTCCACCACTCCAAGGCTTAGTTAAGCCTGTTGCATCTCCCACAAGTGCATACTTATCACTATCTGCTAAAACAAGACCTTGTGGAATTACAGCAAAGCCTGATCTCTCCCCTTTCTTATTAAACGCCTGCCACTCCTTTTTAATATTTTCCTTTTTCTCAAACACACCATATTCTATATGCTTTCCCTTAGGAATAATCCAACAAAATCCATTTTCTGTTTTAAATGTTTGAACCATATCGCTAGAATCTAAAACATCGTCTTCTACTTTTAATCCAATCTTAAAGTCAGGATCTTTTAAATCAAGACTTTTCCTTAGAGGAGAACTCGCTCCATCCGCCCCTATTACATAATCAAAAGTTTCGTGATCAATATTCTTAATATTAAAAACAATTCTAAACTTAGCCTCTTTTATCATTTTTAGAATAAGCTTCCTTTTATCAATAACAATATGTTCTGGATTAAACTTTAAAAGTACCTCTTTTTTTCCAAACTTAATCAAACACTTTTTAATCGTATTTAAAATTAAATCATCATTCACCTCAACAAAGTTATGTATTCTTTTTGAAACTAAGGCAGAACAAGGCTTTTTACCCACATTCTCAATTTCCTCTTTCTCAAAAAGAAAAACATCAAATCCTTTTTCCTTTAACTTAGAAGCAGTATAAAGACCAACAATGCCTGCTCCAAGCACAGCTACTTTTTTTGTCATATAATTAATGAGCGGGTGAAGGGAATCGAACCCTCATAATCGGCTTGGAAGGCCGGTGCTCTACCATTGAGCTACACCCGCAAAAATATGTCGGGGCACCTGGATTCGAACCAGGAATAAATCTTCCCAAAAGACTCGTGATGCCGTTTCACTATGCCCCGTTAATGATTATTCTATATCACTAATTTACAAATTAGTAAAGAACTGAACCCTTGGGGTTCAGCTCTTCCTCCTTTTTGTAGTAATATCCCATGGATTGATTATAATCCCAGGATATTCGTCCCCTTCAACATCTAAATCTAATATGGTTCTCAATTTAGGAACTCTTGCTTCTATTCTCTCATATTGACGGTACCACATAATGTGCACCTGTTATATAATACCGCATAAAAATTAATTGTCAAAAGTTGATTTTTAATTTTGTTTTTGCTATATATTAAATGTACAAGCTCCCGTGGCTCAATTGGATAGAGCAACGGATTTCTAATCCGTAGGTTGCAGGTTCGAATCCTGCCGGGAGTACAAACACTATGGTGGCTATGGTGTAGTGGTAGCACAAGAGTTTGTGGAACTCTTAGCACGGGTTCAAATCCCGTTAGTCACCCAGCAAATATGCATGGGGGTTGACATAATTTCAAATGTTATGATATAATATAATTGTTAAAGAGGAGGTGTGGGTAATAACCATGACCTCCTCTTTTTTTATTATTTTTGATAAATCCACACAGAGAAATAATTAGGATTGTCTTTTGTTACATTATTTGTAAAATCACCAATACCAGTTTTTCTCTTAATATAAGTTAATATATCATTTTTATGCTCACTTCTTTCATTCTTATCTTTAAAATCATAAGCAATTCCGCCTATAAGTAAATCTACCATTTGTAAAAATAAATTTGAGTGTGAATTTATTCTATGCACACCAAAACATTTTTTATTACTCCTATTCAATTTAATTAATAATTCTTTTTCATAATTCCTTCCCCTAGGAATAGATATATTATCTGATAAAACTACGAACTCATCTTTATCGCTAACATTATTTTTTAATAGCATTACCAACCGATTAATATAAATATCAAAATGTGTCATTCCTTTTGGATTAGGATATTTTTCTTTATCAATAATTAGTCCACAAAACTTAACACTTTCAAATTTAAAATATTTACTTAAAATCCACTTATACTGTTCTCTAATATTGGCATTAATATTCTTAAATTTAATTTCATAAGGATACCTCCTCCCTTTAAGGAATTTTAGCAAATCATCTTTGGGCAATTCTTTTTCCAAAAATTTCTCTTTTTCCTTTATTTGGAGCACAATTTTACTAAATTGCTTATTTAAAATTTCATAATACTCCCCTATATTCTCTACAGGAACAAGAAGACAGCCCAGTCCAAAAAAATTCTCCTGATCATTGTTTCCAGTTTCATCAATAAAAATAAAGAATTTTGCCATTGTTTATATTTTACTCATTTGCAAATCAAAGGTCAAATACAAGTCTTGTACAATACAACATGAGCCTGAAATAAATATGTTTTAAGTACAAAAGGAGTATAAGAGCAAAATAGAAATGTCATACCTAAAAACTACACAGGTTCAGGAACATACTGTGCACTTTAATTTATTTGAGGCTCATGTTGTGCTGGAAAGCACTACAATAAGATGTTTCCCCGTTGCCAACCATTCTTCATCTTCCTAAGAATACTCTTTCCACCATCAAAAATATAGAAAAAGCCACCGCAAGTAGCAAACTTTTATCCACTTATATATAAATAAAAAGTCAGTTCTTTTTTTAAATATAATGTGGACAGAGATAGGGATAAACCAAATTAAAGCTTTGGAATATATATTGAAGTATTATTCTTTTCTACAAATACATTTCTAACATTCTCCACAATGGCACCCCATTTAAAAACACCCCCTTTGAAAGGGCGTTTTTTAATCATACTCTCCGTCTGCAAATATAACATTTTTTCTTTTAATTTCATCATGACTACAAATTTTTAACCAAATATAATGTGTATTCTCTTTTTTTTCTAAACAAATTATCCGTCTTTTTCCATCTAATCTTACTTCGAATAACCCATTACCATATTTATCCTTTACATTCTCGAGTTTAGTTTTGCCAAGCGAAGGATAATTTGGATTAATTTCCATAAATCTTTTTTGTTTGTAAAATAATTTCTTTGTTATATTATCGCCATTCTCTATTTCTCTTTTTAAAGAAGCTATAATTTCCACCCTTACAAAACCCATATATCACAGTCTATTAACTAATTCTATTACTTCATCTTTTAAGTCTTCGCTAACAATTTCCGTTGTATTAGCTAATCCATCATCAATAAGAAGAGCTAAGTCTGGGTCAATAATCTCTCCGCTCTTTTCTGTTAACACCCAAGGTTGTTGTTCATGGGATATACTTTCTAATTCAATAGAAGAAAGTTTCCCATATTTTTCTAAAACATTATTAATATGATCTATTTCTTCTGGAGTAAAATCAGAAATATCAACAACAGCCCTCGCTTCATGATTTATCTGTCCATAATTCTCGTTTCTCTTCAAGAAGCCATCTTTTACCATTTGTCCAAATATTTCCCTATAATTATCAATAATTGGACCCCTTCCTGCTTTAGCATATTTCACATCAGAAATGAACTTTTTATGCTCTCTATAGTAATAAAAATCAATAAAATACAAAATTTTATTTAATTTTTTTATACCATCGTCTCTATAACTATCTTTTGAAAGAATATATAAAACGAGGTTCTTGAATTTATCACTATATATCTTTTCTTTGTTCATAATTATTAATAAAATATTATATGATTATCCATATAACTAATTTCAGTATAGCACAATTTAATTTTTGTCAATAGTCTAAAACTAGATCAAAACACCCCATACCTTAAACAATCCTACCAACCCAAGCTTTAATTTGACAAACCAACTCCTCTTCTACTCCATCAAAAGAATGCCCTACTTTAAACAATTTAAACTCATTGCTTTTACCACCTAACTTACTTTTTAACACTTCAAGCAAAAGCTTTGGATTATTATAGAAAGAATCCCTTTCCCCTAACGCAATGAACATCGGCTTTTTAATTTTAGCTAAAATAGGAAAATCTGAATTATTATTATGAAAAGGAAAAACATTCTCGCTACTATCTTCGCTATACAAACTAACAAACCTCTTACAAGACACAGGAATTAAATTGAATAACAACTCATCTCCTTTACCCTCATCAATACATTTTAAGGACTCATTCATTAATTTTAAAAAGTCTTCGCCTAATTCATTTCTTGCAATTGATATATTACTCCCTGGGGAAATAAAAATGCCTCCCAAAATTACACTCTCTTTATTTCTTGATAAATAAAAACCAACTTTATCAGCCCCAGAGCTAATACCCATTAAAAATATTTTCTTATAGCCTTTTCCCTTTAAAAATTCTACCGCTCCCCCTATATCAAAAATACAATCTTCAAAGTTTTCTTTAGCCGAACCAATAATCTCATATCCTTTATCCACCCTAGGAATAATACTCAAAACATCATGTCCTCTTGTATTTAAAGACAAAACACTATAGCCAAAATCTCCTATACTTTTTACAAGATTAATATTTCTACAGAAGTTTGAAGGAAAACCATGAATAAAAACTATTGCTATATCTCTCTCCACAGCCTCAAAAAACAATCCATCCAAAACAAAATTATCTTTTGTTACTATTTTTTCTATTGAAAATTTCATTATCTAATATAAGGATTACTTATCTCCGCTGTTTTTTTGTCTCAAAATGATTTTCCTTAATTGCCACAACACAAAACAGCTTTTCTAAATCATTTATATAATAAAAGATTCTTCCCTCTCCTTGCAATTTATGTTCAAACAATTCTACATCTGGATGTAATCTCTGAAACAACTTCTTATATTCTCCCTTATTCCTAACAGGAATTTTCTCAATTCCTTTGTCCTTCTCAAAATCTTCATAATCGAAAAAATCCCTACCAATTTTTATTAAAACCTGTAAAGACTTTTTAGCTTTATTCCTTTTTAAATTCTCAACCTCACACACCCTATTATTATACTTTGCAAAGGAAATCAAAAAAGGTTGTTCTTCAATATGTTTCTCCCCTCTCACTTTCGCAACCTGTGAAGGAATCTTTTTATCCTTCATCTCCGCAACCTGCAAGGGAATTGGCTTATTCTTTCGATTCGATTTTGGAACTAACATCTTTCAATAATTCAGAATAATACTTTTTCATTGATTTAAGAGAAATCTTTTTTTCAGAATGAACATATGGAGAAAAACCATCACGCGCTTCTTGCCAAGGCTTTTCATTATGAGTTAACATTTCTAAATATTCTGCATCAAATTTACCGTAAACTCTCCAAATCTCATCTAAAAGACTAATTGTATCCTCATCAATTTCTTTTACTTTTTCTACATCAAAATCTTTAATCGGATTAAATCCGTTATCCTTAAACTTGAAATATATACTTCTAACCACTGGTCCATGTACCCAAGCCTCTATTTCTTCATCAAACAAAGGTTTATTATTAAAAACCAAATTCCACGCCTGAGAATAATATAATAATTTCTGAAGCTTCTTATTAGTTATCAATCTATTCTCTTCACTTCCTTTTTTAATAAAATAATCAGCAATATGTTCTGCACTTATTTTTTTAGTCTTTTGTGTTTTGTTCATATTAATAAATATTAAAACCTACTATCAATAATATAATACAAAAATTCTCCAAATAAATCAACATTCCCTCCTCAATTTGCTTTTTATTTCAAGTATGATAAAATTAACTAAATTATTACTTAATTTGACAAAAATGTGGTTAAAAAGAATCAAGAATTTTCTAAAGAAACCAAAACCTAAAAAACCTAGGAAAAAAAGAAAAACAAGGCCAAAACCAAAGCTCATTATCAGAAAGTGTACGCAATTACCTCTAAAATTGGAAAAAGCAATTTCTAATCCAATCATGGAGCCTAAGTACAAAAACAAATGGGAATCATGGCAAACATTTAATCCTGCGGCTATATATCTAAATAACAAGGTACATTTTTTGTATAGAGCAATAGGAGAAGGGGGACTTTCCGTGTTTGGCTATGCCTCTTCTAAAAATGGTATTCATATAGATGAAAGATCAGAAACACCTGCTTATGCCCTAAAAAGAGGCTTTCTTGAATCCCTTACAAAAACCAATGCTCCTGGCTATTCTTCAGGTGGTAGCGTCTCAGGTTGTGAAGACCCAAGAATCGCTGAAATTGATGGAACCATTTATTTAATCTACACCACTTTTAGCAACTGGTCTGAATTAAGATTAACATTAGCCTCTATTTCAAAAGATGACTTTCTGAACAAGAGATGGGATCAATGGAAAAAACCTGTTTTTATTTCCGCACCTAATGAAATTCACAAAAACTGGGTCTTGTTCCCTGAGAAAATAAATAATAAATATGCAATTTTACATAGCATCTCCCCTAACATACAAATTGATTACTTTGATTCATTAGACGAACTTGACGGCAAAACATTTATTAAAAGCTCCTACAGCCGTTCCTATATCAAAGACGGCTGGGAAGCATACTTTAGAGGTGTTGGACCTTCTCCAATTAAAACAAGTAAGGGTTGGCTTGTTTTATACCATGCAGAAGATAAAAAAGACACTTCAAAGTATAAGTTAGGTGCAATGATATTAGATCTTAAAGACCCTACTAAAATACTTTACAGAGCAAAACAACCTGTTTTAGAACCAAGTCTTCCTTATGAAAACAATGGCTTTAAATCTGGCATTGTTTACTCCTGCGGAGCTGTTGTAATAGACGACACACTTTTTGTTTACTACGGCGGTGCAGACACTGTTGTTTGCGTAGCAACTGCTAACTTAGAGGAATTCATTGAACCATTAACCCAAAAATTAAGAAAAACATCATTCATTAAAAAATTAAAAAAATAATATGGCATATATAGAAAGATACAACAAAAACCCAATTTTAAAACCAAACCCTAAAAATAGCTTTGAAAATCATTCCGTTTTTAATGCTTGCCCTATTGCACTAGATAGAAAAAAGATTGGTCTAGTTTATAGAGCTATGGAAGAAAATCAAACAGTTGATGAACACGAACTCAATCTTTCCTCCATTGGTTACGCTGAAAGCACTGACTATTTAAACTTTAAAAAAAGAAAACAACTTATTGCCCCTAAAGAAGAATGGGAGCGTTTTGGCTGTGAAGACCCTCGCATCACTAAAATCAATGGTAAATACTTTATCTTTTATACTGCCCTTTCTAAATATCCATTTTGTGCAGAAGGCATTAAAATCGGAGTAGGCGTTACAAAAGACTTTAAAAGAATTAAAAAACATCCTGTAACTTGCTTTAACTCTAAAGCAATGACCTTATTCCCTAAGAAAATTGGAAAAAAACTTGTCGCTCTTTTATCAGTTCACACAGATTGCCCACCCGCTAAAACATGCATTGCCTATTTTGATAAAGAAGAAGATATTTGGTCACCTGCCTATTGGAGTAAATGGTATCACTCTATCTACAACAATATTTTACCCTTAGAAAAAGGTGATGGTAATTTAGTTGAAATAGGAGCACCTCCAATAAGAACTAAGCATGGCTGGCTCCTTATATACGCTAACATTAGAAACTATTACATAGCAGGACCAAAAACATTTGGCATTGATGCTGTTTTACTTGACCTTAAAAATCCTAAGAAAATAATTGGCGGACTTGAAGACCCTTTGCTTGTCCCTTTTGAAGATTACGAGCTTAACGGAAAAGTCCCTAATGTAATATTCCCCACTGGCACTATTTTAAAAGGAGACGACCTCTTTATCTACTATGGCGCTGCTGATACTACCGTATGTGTTGCAAGAGCCTCTCTAAAAGACCTTTTAAGAGATATATTAGAGAAAAAACTTGTTTCTTTTGAAAGATATAATAAAAACCCAATTTTAGAACCATCTTCTAGAAATGCCTGGGAAGCCAAAGCCGTCTTTAATCCAGCTGCTGTTTACCTAAACAAAAGAAATCACATTGTTTATAGGGCAATGTCTCATGATAATACCTCTGTTTTAGGGTATGCCTCTTCTAAAGATGGCTTTAGAATTGACAAAAGATTACCCTACCCAATCTACACTCCAAGAGAACACTTTGAAGAAAAAACAAGTGAAAATGGACTTTCTGGTTGCGAAGACCCAAGAATCACTAAATTCAACGATAAACTCTATATGACATACACTGCCTTTAATGGGAAAATAGCAAGAGTTGCCCTTACCTCCATTAAAGCTGATGACTTTGCAAAGCAAAAATGGAATTTCAAAAGACCAATTCTAATTAGCCCACCCAACGTCTATAACAAAAACTGCGTTCTGTTCCCTGAAAAAGTCAAAAGAAAATATGTATTCTTGCACAGAGGAGATGGAAAGAATATCTGGATAGACTTTGTTTCTAGTCTAAGTTTTAAAAAAGAAAAGTACTTAGGAGGAAGAATACTACTTGAAACAAGACAAGATAAATGGGATTCTCTTAAAATCGGAGCTGCTGCTGCCCCTATTAAAACAGATCAAGGTTGGCTTTTATTCTACCACGGCGTCTCAGAAACTAGCAGGTATTACAGAGTAGGCGCTGTATTACTTGACCTCACAAACCCTAAAAAAGTAATTGCAAGAATGAGTACCCCTCTTCTAAGCCCAAGAATGCTTTATGAAGAAGAAGGACAAGTTGGAAATGTTGTCTTCCCATGTAATGCAGTTCTCAGAAAAAACAAAATATTCCTCTACTATGGGGGAGCTGACTCAGTTGTCTGCGTAGCAACCATCTCTTTTAAAAAACTAATGAAAGCCCTACTTAAAGAAAAAATAATATGAAAATCATTATCTTAGCTGGCGGAAAAGGAACAAGATTGTGGCCAATGTCAAGGAAAACCTCTCCCAAACAATTCTTAAAACTTAACAACAAAACTCTTTTTAAAAAAACACTAGAACGATGCCTTTTACTAGAAAAGCCAGAAAACATATTTGTCTCCACAAACAAAGACTATTCTTTTTTAGTTCAAAAAGAATTTAAAAATGCAAACCTTATCATTGAACCTTTTTCTAAGAACACTGGACCTGCCATTCTCTACGCACTCAAGAAACTAAACCTTAAAAACAATGAGCTTGTTTTGGTCTGCCCCTCAGACCACTTTATCACTCCTGATTCTGAATTTGTTAAAAGCATTAACAAAGCCAAAGAAATTGCTAAATCAAACCACATTGTTACATTTGGCATTAAGCCAACCTCACCTGAAACAGGATATGGCTATATCAAAATTAAGCCAGACCAATTCAAAGTAGAAAAATTCACTGAAAAACCTAATCTAAAAACAGCTCAAGATTTTTTAAACAAAGGAAACTATTATTGGAACTCTGGTATCTTTCTTTTCCCAGTAAACTTAATTATGCAAGAATTTGAAAAATATGCTAAAGACCTACTTGAAAAAACAGAATCTATTTCCATAGACAAAGCCGTTATAGAAAAGTCAGACAAAATTGCTATGCTTCCCGCCACATTTAACTGGAGTGATGTAGGTTCCTGGAACTCCTTTTACAAAACCCAAGCAAAAGACAAAAACAATAACACTATTCTTGGAAACACTATCTTACACAACACAAAAGACTCTCTAATTTTAGGCAATAGTCGCCTTATTGCCTGCATTGGTCTTAAGAACATTACTGTTATTGAAACTGAAGATGCTGTTCTTGTTGCAAACAAAGATGACTCAGAAAAAGTTAAAAAAATTGTTGAAGACTTAGAAAAACAAAACAAAAGAGAAGCCTACGAAGGCGTTAGAACATTAAGACCTTGGGGTTCTTACGAGATTATAGGGGAAGGCAAAGATTATAAGGTTAAGAAAATCATTGTTGAGCCTAAAAAAAGACTAAGCCTTCAATCTCATAATCACAGATCCGAAAACTGGGTTGTTATACAAGGAAAAGCAAAAATTACATTAAATAATAATGAATATATTCTAAAAAAAGGAGAAGCCTTTTTCATCCCTAAAAAAGCAAAACATAGACTTGAGAACACAGGAGATATTCTTTTAAAAGTTATTGAGGTTCAAAACGGAGATTATCTAGGTGAAGATGACATCACTAGATACGAAGATGACTTTAACCGAAAATAAAAGAAAGTTCATTGGAGTAATGAACCTTCAAGGTCTCGAAAGGAAACCTCTCTTGGTTTCCCTCTTCTGCCAACAGGAACAAGATACGCCCCATTCCCATTAACTTCCCTGATTCGGCATCTAACCGTCTTATTAAACACCTCAGGAAAAACTCGATTACTAACTACAACCGTGCGTCCTTCTTCCTTTAACTCTCTTAAGCTCTCCTTCATTTTCAACTCACTAAAAATAATTCTAACAAAATTAAAGGGCTTAAGCAAGGTTAAACCCTTTTTCTCCTAAAAATTAAAGATGGCAAAGAGCAAACAGCTCTTACCATTTTTTTAATTAAAAGAAATACCAGGAATAGTGAGAACACCATTCCAAGAAGGAATACAGTCACTAGTTCAATGTGGTCAATCAATACCGAAATCAATGCTAATATCAGCAAACATTTTCCTCCTTTTTAAAAGAACCATCCTTTATTACGCTTTTTTATTTAAAATAATTACAATAAGGAAGTAAACAAGAATCAAAAGAATTACATTCGCTACTATTAAAAAGATTCTCCCTAGAAAAGCAATAATTGACACAACAAACATCATTCCAAGGAACGCAAGCACATAAACAAACAAACGCCATTTTGACATAAAACCACCTCAAGTATGTATATTATAATTGTACCACTAATTATATGAAACAAAAAGGATTTATCATATGTCAAAAATGCAATGCAACACTTTTTAAAGGTTCCTGGTTTCACCCAAAGCAAGTAAATTATAAAAAATCTACTCTTTGCCCTGCTTGCAAAATGATTGAAAACAACATATTTGAAGGAGAGTTAGTTATTGAAAACATAAGCAAAAAAAACAAAACTCTTGTTTTAAACACAATTAAAAACAAAGGCGAGAAAGGCTTTAAAAATAATCCTAATCACAGAATCATCTCCACAATATACAAAAATAATAGATTAAACATATTAACCACTAAAAACAACCTTGCTTTAAGAATGGCAAAGCTAATTAAAAAGTCCTTTAACGGAACCATGAAGATCATATTCTCAAAAAAAGAAGCTCTTTTAAGAGTCTATGTTGTATTATAAAAACCGCTTTAAAGCGGTTCTTAATTTAATATCTCCTTTGATTGCGTTTTTGCATTTTTTGTCTGTGACAATCACGACATAAAAGAGGTCTGTCTTGAATTGGCTCAAAAGGAAGCTCTGTTATTTCTGCTCCACAATTTGAACAAGTCCAATTTCCCTTGAACATCTTACGCTCATCAGAATGATTTTGCTCGTTCATTTGTTACCTGTCTATACTTTTTAAAAAGAATAAACTCTTAATTAATAATGGACTAATCTTAGCACTAATTAAAAAAGTTGTCAACTAAATTAACCCATTTAAGCACATCTAAATCCTCGGCTCTAGCATTTTCTGACAATCCAAGCTCTTTAAATACCTCCTTAATCCTTTGTCTATCAACACCTAAAACAGATAGATTATTAATCAATTTCTTCCTTGGAAAAGAAAACCCCGCCTTTAAAACTTTAAAAAACACCCTATCTTTTTCTTCAAACTTCTTAATTGGTAAAATCTTAATTAAAACACTATCTACTTTTGGGAGAGGCCAAAACGAATTCTTAGATATGTTAAAACAAACCTTAGGCAAAGCATAATATTTAACTGAAATTGACAAAATATTGTTCTTTCC
>Ga0265294_10003211_pt1 | contig 21051 bp, 27 predicted proteins | sample MunlanPumphouse3_FD_192504 | JGI IMG/M metagenome (GOLD analysis project Ga0265294, IMG submission 192504) | Groundwater microbial communities from a municipal landfill in Southern Ontario, Canada - Pumphouse #3 | ecosystem: Environmental > Aquatic > Deep subsurface > Groundwater | place...
TGTTAGGCATGTCCCATCCCATAGGAATACTTCTTTCCGGATTGTTTATAGCACATTTAGAAGTGGGTGGATTTAATATACAGCTTTATAACTTCGTGCCTGAAGTAATTGATATGATTATCGCAGTAATCATTTACTGCGGGGCTTTTGCATTATTGTTTAAACAAATAATCAGCAGATTTATAAAAAAAGATACAAATGAAGATATTGAAGAACCGCTGCAGTCAGATGAAATTTATGCTGCTGCCGAATCCCCGGTTGTTGAAACTGAAGGAGAAACAGAGCAAAGGGAGGATAATTAAATGAGTACGGTTTATTTTTTGGCACAACAAACTATGTATTTTGCAATTCCTCTTCTGATAGTTGCTTTGGGAGGAATGTTTTCAGAAAGAAGTGGTATTGTAAATATTGCTTTGGAAGGTATTATGGTAGTTGGGGCATTTTTTGGAATTGGATTTATAAATATTTTTCAAAATACTATGAGCGGTCAAACTCTTTTATTATTGGCTGTCTTAGTGGCAGCTGCAGCAGGTGCGATATTTTCTTTGTTCCATGCATTTGCAGCAATTAATTTAAAAGCAGACCAAGTTATAAGCGGTACAGCACTGAATATGTTTGCTCCTGCTTTTGCAGTTTATACGGCAAGAATGATTCAGGGTGTTCAGCAGGTTCAATTTATGGATACATTTTATATAAGAAGTGTTCCGATTTTGGGAGATATTCCAGTCTTAGGGCAAATGTTTTTTAGAAATGCATATATAACTACTTATATTGGATTTGCAATATTTTTGATTTCTTGGTTTATTATTAACAATACTCGTTTCGGACTAAGGCTTCGTGCTTGCGGTGAACATCCGCAGGCGGCAGATTCAGTGGGTATCAATGTTTATAATATAAGGTATGCAGGTGTTATTATATCAGGCATATTAGCCGGAATAGGCGGACTTACATTTGTAATACCAACTAGCACAAATTTTAATGCAACTGTTGACGGATATGGTTTCTTGGCATTGGCAGTTTTAATTTTTGGTCAGTGGAGAACGCAGAAAATATTAGTTGCTGCATTTTTCTTTGGAATAATGAAGACTTTCGCCTCAGCCTATTCAGGTATACCGTTTCTTAAAGTCTTGCCTATTTCAAATGAAGTTTATAAAATGATTCCTTATATAGCAACTTTAGTAGTGCTGACATTCTCATCAAAGAATTCTCAAGCACCAAGAGCAGAAGGAATACCATATGATAAAGGAAGTAGATAATATTTAATAATTGAAGGGAGTCTTTATATGTTTGCAGATAATAAAATTTGGATAGGAAAAAGTGATAAAAGAGTATATTTAGAGCCTAAGATGGCTAATAGACATGGATTGGTATCAGGTGCAACAGGTACAGGAAAAACTTTTACATTAAAAGTATTGGCAGAATCTTTCAGCGATTTGGGAGTTCCTGTTTTTATTGCAGATATTAAGGGAGACTTGGCAAGCGTTGCAATTGCAGGTACAGACAATGAGAATATGCAGGAAAGAATTAATCGTTTTGGAATAAACAATTTTACATACAAAGGATTCCCGGTTCAATTTTGGGATGTGTACGGTGAAGGAGGAATACCTGTACGTACTACGATTACTGAAATGGGTCCATTGATGCTGTCGAGAATCTTAAATTTAAATGATACACAGGCAGGAGTTTTAAATATTGTATTTAGAGTTGCAGATGAAAGAGGACTTCTTTTGCTGGATATAAAGGATTTACGTGCAATGGTACAATATGTGGGAGACAATTCAAAGGACTTCAGAATGAAATACGGAAATATATCAGCTCAAAGCGTCGGTGCTATTTTAAGAAGCTTGATGACATTGGAAGACCAGGGCGGCGAATTTTTCTTCGGAGAGCCGGAATTGGATATATTTGACTGGATAAAAACATCTACTGACGGGAGAGGTTATATAAATGTTTTGCACTGTGCAAAATTATTTTTAAATCCCTTATTGTACTCAACGTTTTTGTTGTGGATGCTGTCAGAACTGTATGAAAACCTTCCTGAAGAAGGGGATTTAGAAAAACCTAAAATGGTATTTTTCTTTGATGAAGCACATCTACTTTTTGAAGATGCTCCAAAACAATTGCTTGATAAAATAGAATTAGTTGTTCGTTTAATACGCTCCAAAGGTGTGGGAGTTTATTTTGTTACACAGAATCCCATGGATGTGCCTGATGACATATTGGGGCAATTAGGAAACAGAATTCAGCATGCTTTAAGGGCGTACACACCGGCTGAAAGAAAAAAGGTTGTTACAGCAGCAGAAACATTCCGTGAAAATCCGGAATTTGACACAGTGGAAGCAATAACCGAGCTGGGAACAGGGGAAGCCTTAATTTCATGCCTTGATGAAAAGGGAATACCTTCAGTAGTTGAGCGTGCATTCATACTTCCTCCTCAAAGTCAGTTTGGAACAATAGACGATATGCTGAAAAATCAGATAATTGTGAGCGCCCCGGTTTACAAGAAATATTATAAGGCAATTGACAGAGAGTCCGCTTATGAAATGTTAATAGCAAATGTAGAAAGGAAACAGGAAGAGCAGCTTCTTGAAATTAAGAGGCTAGAAGAAGAAAAAAGACTTCAGTTGGAAGCAAAAGAAGAAGAAAAGCGGCTTAAGTTGGAAGCAAAGGAAGAAGAAAAGCGACTTAAGTTGGAAGCCAAGGAAGAAGAGAGAAGGCTTAAGGAAGAAGCAAAAAGACTTAGAGAAGAAGAAAAGGAAAGAGAAAGACAAGAGAAAGAACTGGAAAAATTGAAGAAGAAAGCAAGCAGCAGACTAACCCCGGTGGACAGGGTAACTAATTCAGCCATGAGTGCAATCGGAAGAGAAGTAGGACGTTCACTTATTAGAGGTGTTTTGGGTACGTTTAAAAGATAATAAAGTATATAGAAGACTATGTATAATAAAAATAAGGGATTTGAATACGAGAAGATAGCTGAAAGATATTTGCAATATAATGGTTATAAAATATTAGAAGTTAACTTTATAAGCAAGTTTGGAGAAATAGATATTATTGCCAAAAAAAACGGCAGACTGCACTTTATTGAAGTAAAGGGTCGATTGGATACAGAACATGGATATCCAAGAGAGGCAGTAACATTTACCAAACAAAAAAAGCTTATAAATGCTGCAAAATATTATTTTATGCTCCATGGCAAGGTTGATTATCCTTGCCAATTTGATGTAATAGAAATAATATTAGAAAGCAAAGAAATAAACCACATTAAGAATGCTTTTTGAGGTGTGAACGGGGTTTATTTTTGCTCAGGATGACAACCCGATTGGTACTCACGTTCTGGCTGTATCACACAATCCAGCTTGCGCAAAAATTGTCACTCTGAGCGAAGCGAAGAGTCTCAAATGGCCCTAAATGGGGATTCTGACGTATGACAAGATGACAAGATGATGGGGTTGTTGTCACCAAGGTTTTGTTGATTTTATTAATTATCTGTGTTATTATCATGCAAGAAATTTATTGCAAGGAGCAAGTATGAATAGAGAGACAACAAAACACACTGTTTCTTTTATAACCTTAGGTTGTAAAGTAAATCAGTTTGAAACAGAAGCAATGACTGAAATTTTGGAAGGTGATGGGTTTAAAGTTCTGCCTGCCAATGAAGTCAGCGACATCTATATAATTAATACGTGTGCAGTCACCAAGGAAAGTGAAAGAAAATCCAGGCAATTCATAAATAAGGCAAAAAGGATAAACCCTAATGCATTGGTTGTTGCAGTAGGCTGCAGCGTACAATTAAATTCCAAAAAAATAAATAAGGAAACCCAAGCAGACATAATTATCGGGACAAAGCATAAAGGTAATATAGGCAGGCTTATTAAAGATAAGTTTAATGATATTAGTCTGGATTATAGAATAGATGATTTTCAGGGAAGAGAAAACTTTGAAGAATTAAAAATAAGCACTGTTCATGACAAAACTCGTGCCAATATTAAAATTCAGGATGGATGCAGTCAATTTTGCTCTTACTGCATAATTCCTTATGTAAGAGGACCTATAAGAAGCAGAAATCATGATGATATCATAAAGGAAGTTAAAAGAATTGCAAGAAATGGCTATAAAGAAATTGTACTTAATGGAATTCACATTTCATCCTATGGAAAAGACCTGCAAGAAAAATATTCTCTTATTGATTTAATCGAGGATATAAATAATATTGAAGGAATTGAAAGAATTAGACTTGGCTCTTTAGAACCTAACTTAATAAATGAAGATTTCATGAAAAGATACTCATCTTTAGATAAAACCTGCGATCATTTTCATTTGTCTCTGCAAAGCGGCAGCGACAGTGTCTTAAAAAGAATGAACAGAAAATACACAACAGAAGAATATAAAAACAATGTTGAAATAATAAGAAAATTTATGCCTAAATCCGGTATTACAACGGATATTATTGTGGGCTTTCCAGGAGAAACTGATGAGGAATTCAATGAAACCATTGAATTTGTAAAAGAAATAAGATTCTCTCGAATACATGTCTTCAAGTATTCCATACGTGAAGGCACCAAGGCTGCAGAGATGAAACCCCAAGTTATCGAGCCGGTGAAGGCGCAAAGAAGCAAAGTTCTTATTGAATTAGGCGAAAGTGTTTCAAATGAATTTATGAAGGAATTTATAGGCAAAGACCTGTCAGTATTGATAGAAACTGAAAAGAATGATAATATATATGAAGGTTATACAACAAATTACTTGAAAGTATTGTTAAAAAGTGATATAAATGTTAAAAATGAAATAATAAACGTTCATGTTAAAGGAATAAGGAACGATTATTTATTGAGTGAATAAATTAGTAGGGTGAGGTGAAACAATGGATTGCATATTTTGCAAAATTGCAAACAAAGAAATACCATCTCAGTTTGTATTTGAAAATGAATACATGGTGGCTTTCAGAGACTTAGCTCCTCAAGCTCCTGTACATATATTAGCTGTACCAAAAGCTCACATATCTTCAATAAGTGAAATTACAAAGGAAAACAGCCATATAGTAGCAGAGATTTTTGAAGCAATTAATAAAATTGCAGAGTCAGAGGGTATTAAGGATTCAGGCTACAGAGTGATAAGCAACTGCGGCAAGGATGGCTGTCAATCAGTACAACATTTGCATTTTCATATTTTAGGCGGAAAGAAATTATCTGAATCGTTAGCATAAACTACTTGCATTTACTTATTCTATGTTATATAATAATAAATGCTATTTCAAACTCACTAATGTCCTAGGACAACTAGTAGTAGATGACGAGGGGAGGGTAGCAAGTAAAATGACAGAGGTAAAAGTAAGAGAAAACGAGTCCATAGATAATGCTCTTAGAAGATTTAAAAGACAATGTGCACTTACAGGCGTTATGTCTGAAGTAAGAAAAAGAGAGCATTATGAAAAGCCAAGCGTAAAGCGTAAAAAGAAGGCTGAAGCAGCTCGTAGAAAGAAAAATAAAAAAGCAAGATAAGAAGGTGAAAGTATGCCTTTAAAAGAGAAACTCATGGAAGACTTAAAACAGTCCATGAAGTCTAAAAACAAAGTCAAAAAAAACACTGTTACAATGGTCAGAGCAGCTATTAAACAAAGAGAAGTAGACGAAAGAATAGAATTATCCGATCCTGAAATAGTAGATATAATAGCTAAACAGATTAAACAGAAAAAAGACTCAATATCTGACTTTGAAAAAGGCAATCGACAAGATCTTATTGATCTAACTAATGAAGAAATCCAAATACTATTAGAATATTTACCGCCTCAACTGTCAGATGAAGCCCTTGATTTAATCGTGAAAGAAGCGATTGAATCAACAGGTGCTCAGTCCAAAAAAGACATGGGCAAGCTAATGGCATTCATAATGCCTAAAGTAAAAGGCAAAGCTGATGGAAAACATGTCAATGAAATTGTGGCTAAATATATAAAGTAGAAAAAGAACCCTCAGGGTTCTTTTTTAATGACAAGGGAATGACAAGGGGACGGGGTTGCTGACATCTCGTTTTGTGGGACATGGCTCAGCAATGAATTTATTGAAGACAACAAAAAACTATTGGTAGAAAAACTAAATCCTATAAGTTATAATATAAACAAAGTAATAAAATCATGTGCGACAGCTTGGGTTACAACATTAATAACAGTTATAGATAAATGTTCAAAATTTCAAGTTTTGTGTGGTTTTGTTGTTATAAAATGTTAATTTACAGGTCAAATATGCTCGAAATATCAATTAATGTGTCGAAAACGGAGATGAATTCATTATTAATTCACACAATACTTGAAATTTTGAGCATATTGATACCTTTATAAAGGTTAAAAAATTATAATATGCCATTAGATGAAAGTAAACTCTTATGTTGAGTGGATTGAAGATATAATCAGTAAAGAAAAAACAATTAAATACTTTTTTTTCATATACTACCACACTCCTTGTCATGACTCTTGTCATGATATAAATAAAGTACAATCATCACAGAATATGTCGCCAATTACGCCTTGCGTATAGAATTCTCTCTATATCAACGACTTTTAATTTTTCATCTATGGTGAAAAAGACAATATAATTTTTGACGGGCAACTTGTGATATCCTAGCATTGCAAGCCGTTCATCAACTACGAAAGGACATTTTTGTGGCATGACCGCCAACCCACCGATGGCTTCTTCAATGATATCCATCATTTTCAATGCAGTTATGGGTGCCGATAGTTGTGCGGAAATATATCGAACAATGTTGCGCAGGTCATTCTCTGCGGGTTCCGATATGTCAACCCTATATTTTTCCATCAGCTATCTCCTGCCGAATGTCTTTCATGACATCTTCAAGCGAACGCTTCCTGCCATCTATTGTGGCCGCTTTTCCCTCATCAAGCAGGCGATAAAGTTCGAGCTTGCCATTGAGCACTTCATATGTCTCAATGCTCATAACGGCCAAATCACCTTGCCCATTTTTGGTAATATAGACAGGCTCTCTGTTTTCATGGCAGAATGTTGAAATTTCGTTATAATTATTCCTTAAATCCGTGCTGGATTTAATATTTGGCATAAAATCAACCTCCTCATCTAATCTAAAGATATTATACACTAATTTCTTTAGATTATCAAGTCAAATTGTATATGAAAAAAGCTACATCGTATGAAGAAAACTGACAGCAACCCCGTCCCCTTGTCATGCCCTTGTCATGCCCTTGTCATGGTTCAACATAGTATAAGACTTTGATTAACAATTCTAATTTTAAATCTAAATAATGCAATTGATACTTTGATACATAATTGATATAATACAAGTAAGTTAAGAAACAATTTAATCTCTTTACATGTAGGAGATAATAGATGATTATAAAGCGATTTCTTAGGTTGTTTATTTTATTGATAGTATTATTTAATACCGGCTGCGGATATAAATATTTTTTAAATTATTCGGAATCTAAACTACCTTTGATTAAGTAAAGAAAAATTAATAACACTCCAATGGACATTTGAGTTAGATACATTGAGGGGCTGGTGCGAATGATGAAGTTTTGGCACACTAATAAATAAAAAGGTAGCGTAGGAGGCAGAATGAATCAAAAAGAATTTATTGAAAAATCAGATGAAATTATGAATAATATGAGTCTTCCCGAATTAAGAAACTGCTTGCATAATGTTGCAAGAAAAACGCCTGAAAACAAGAGAGAAGCATTTCTTTTGTTGCTTAATGATTGTTGTAATCAAATAGAAGTGAAAGAAAATAATGAAAAGCTCCGATATAAAAAACTGATGACAGATGAAAAAGTGAACAATAAGTTAATTGAAATATCGAATATATTTGAAAAAATTGAAAATAGAGAATTATGTTTTTCACCTCAGGGATATGAAGATTATACTTATGGATATTGGGATAGTGACTGGATATGGGAATACGAGGACAATGAGGAAATAGGAGAGATCATCGGGGATGCGGCAGTATTTGCCCATGATTGTATGAATGATTTCAGATATGATGAAGCAGTATCAGTTTTTAATTTAATAATGAATACTACTGTATATGCTGAAGACGAGTATGGCGGTGACTTAATTGAACTTAACCTTGGAGAAATGGTGGAAGAAGGATTAACTCACGTCAATTTAAGAATAATTGCATGAGCGGTAAATGCTCCTATTGAAGAAATATTCTTATTTGATTAACAATTTTTCGTAATATCAAATAAATATATAATATGTCAGGAGGCATGTATGAAATCTTATAGAAAGGTATTAACTTTTAATACAAAAAATCGAAGAGCATTTATAAATATTACTCCACAAATAGAAGAATGTTTAATCGAAAGTGGTATTAAAGAAGGTTTGCTACTCTGCAATCCTATGCACATAACATCCAGTGTTTTTATAAATGACAATGAATCCGGATTACATAGGGATTTTGAAGTTTTCTTAGAAAGACTTGCTCCTGAAAAGCCTTATGACCAATATCTGCATAATGGATATGAAGATAACGCGGATGCTCATCTAAAGAGAACAATTATGGGAAGAGAAGTTGTCGTATCCATAACTGAAGGGAAGTTAGACTTTGGTACATGGGAACAGATATTTTATGGTGAATTTGATGGGAAAAGAGCAAAAAGAGTATTGGTAAAAATCATAGGTGAATAGTTACCCATTAATGATAATTGCCCTTGGATAGATTTACTTAAGCAGATCTGATTAATGTTAATTTTCTTGAATAATTTACATTATGGCAATAGACGGAGGACTTTGTTAATTATGACAGTACCCCCGTCCCCTTGTCGCAAGCCGATTGTTTCAAATATAACTGATATTAGCTTTTTAATAGGTGTATACTATGAAGAAGAGATAAAGGAAATTGAAATAGATAAAAATACTGCACAAATTTTTTTCCTAATTATAAAATGAAAGAAAAAACACCTGCAGAGGTAAAAAAGATTTACAAACTAGCCAATATAGCAAGAAGAAAGCTTAAATATGTTTATGAAGGAAATTGTTGATAGTTAGAACGTTCAGCTAATGGAAAATTGGGCAACTAATGTAATTACAATGGAGAGAAAAATCATGAGTAATTATAAAATTTTAATTATAGAAGATGATAAAATAATCGCAGAATCTATCAAAAAGCATTTAGAAAAGTGGGAGTACCGGGTTCATTGTGTAACTGATTTTAAGGAAGTTATCAGTGAGGTTACAACATTTAAACCGGAGCTGATACTACTGGATATAACATTACCGTTTTATAATGGTTTCTATTGGTGCAACGAAATTCGTAAGTTTACTAAGATTCCCATTATATTTATTTCTTCTGCTGACGATAAAATGAATATTGTAATGGCAATGGATATGGGTGGAGATGACTTCATATCCAAACCTTTTGACTTAACAGTGCTTACGGCAAAAATTAATGCTCTTCTCAGACGAAGCTATTCTTTTTTAAAGACAAATATTAATGTTATAGAGCATAAGGGAGTTATGCTTAATCTTTCCAATACGGAAATTTCCAACGGAGATAAAAGTATAGAGCTTACGAAAAATGAATTTAAAATTATACAGCTTTTAATGGAGAATGCCGGTGAAATGGTTTCAAGGGATACAATTATGATACATCTTTGGGATAGCGATAGTTTTATAGACGAAAATACATTGACTGTTAATTTAACACGTATTAGAAAAAAATTATCCCAAATCGGAGTAAATGACTATATTACTACCAAAAAGGGTATGGGGTATTTGGTATAGGGGGATAAAGGAATGAATAAGTCAAAATCGTTACATGTAGGCTCATTGATAAATTCATATTTAAAAGAGCAAAAATTAGACATTATTATGTATTTTGTGTCTGTTTTTATTTTTGCTTTAATTTTTAAGCTTAACCACATTTCTGTAAAAATCGCCCTGTATCCTGCAATAATATGTATGGTTTTATGGATAATATATGCCGCTTTCAATTTTTACAGGTATTGCAAGTACCACTGGTATAGGGTTGATATTTCTAGCCATATAGAAATCACACTTAAAAACCTTCCTAAGCCTGAATCTTTGATAGAAGAAGATTATCAAAATTTACTAAATGTACTGATGACATACAACAGGTTGCGACTGTCTGAGAATAACCAAAAATATACTGATATGAGTGAATATATTACATTGTGGGCACATCAGATGAAAACTCCCATAACAGCTGCAAGTTTGCTTCTAAATGAACTTAGTAACGATGAAAAATATAAAATTAAAGAGCAGTTATTTGAAATAGAAAGGTATGTAGATACTACACTGCAATTTATGAGACTTGACACGATGAATTCAGATTTGCTTTTGAAAGAATATTCATTGATACAAATTGTAAAGCAGGGGGTTAAATATTATTCCAAAGTTTTTATCAGCAAAGGAATTTCACTTAATTTAGATGAATTTGACACAACAGTTGTTACAGACGAGAAATGGTTTCTGTTTGTAATAAAGCAAATACTTTCAAATTCTTTAAAATATACGGATGAGGGAAGTATCTCAATATATGTTGTTCCTGACAAAACATTAGTCATTGAGGATACCGGAATAGGGATTTCGGGAGAAGATATCCCGCGAATTTTTGAAAGAGGATTTACGGGGTATACAGGACGAATGGATAAAAAGGCAACAGGTATAGGTCTTTATCTTTCAAAGCAAATTTTAGACAAATTAAATCACAATATAAAAATCTATTCTCAGCCGGGAGTTGGGACAAAAGCAGAAATAGATTTGACCTCTTCCTTACCAAGGAAGTGCACTGCTACAATCTCTAACCTTACAAAATTGTAAGGTTTATTATTATATTGTAAGGTAGGTCTATGGCAGAGTGTTTCTTTTTTAGTTAAACTTAAACAAGAAAGAAAGGAACGGAGGGAAATTTATGTCACTATTGAAAGTAAATAATTTAAAGAAGGTTTATACCACCAGATTTGGCGGAAACAAGGTTACAGCATTAAAAAACATAAGCTTTTCCGTAGAAAAGGGAGAATATGTCGCAATTATGGGTGAATCCGGTTCGGGAAAGACCACTTTGCTAAATATTTTAGCATCTATGGACAGACCTACATCTGGAGAAGTATTCCTAAATGGAGAAAACACAGTATCAATTAATGAAAATGAATTAGCAAGATTTAGAAGAGAGCATTTAGGCTTCGTATTTCAGGATTTTAATCTTTTAGATACATTTTCTATTGAGGATAACATATATCTTCCCCTTGTATTAGCAGGTAAAGAATACAAGGGAATGAATGATAAATTAAAACCTATTGCTGTAAAATTAGGTATTACAGATATTTTGAATAAATATCCCTATGAAGTTTCAGGAGGTCAAAAACAAAGAACCGCCATAGCAAGGGCAATTATAACAAACCCTGATATTCTTTTGGCGGATGAGCCTACGGGAGCGTTGGATTCTAAATCTACGGGAGAACTGCTAAATACTTTTTCTCATATTCATAAGGATGGTCAAACTATTTTTATGGTTACCCACAGTGTGCGTGCTGCAAGTCATGCAGCTAGAGTGCTGTTTATAAAGGATGGTGAGATATATCACCAAATCTATAGAGGTAATATGACAAATGATGAAATGTATTTGAAAATTTCCAATGCACTTACAGTCTTGCTTGCAGGCGGTGATTTGCATGAATAAATCAATATATCTAAAGTTGGCAGTTAACAATATTAAGAAGAACAAAACTACATTTTTTCCCTTTGGATTGTCTTGTGGAACGATGATAGCATTATTTTATATGTTGTTTTCAATTAGCGACCAGGCTTCAGATGCAATATTTTATGGTGGAAATACTATGAGAACTGTATTGGGATTAGGACTTTGGGTATGCGGAATTTTTTCAGTGCTTGTAATATTCTACACAAACGGTTTTTTGCTTAAACGAAGAAACAAGGAACTGGGGTTGTACAGTGTATTGGGAATGGAAAAGAAACATATTGGCAGGATATTGTTTTGGGAAATTATATTCACCGGTGGCATAAGTTTGTTGGGAGGATTGCTTGGAGGATTGCTATTCTCAAAGCTGATGTTTTTAGTTTTGTTAAACTTGCTGGAATTAAGTCCTTCATTTAATTTTAGTATTTCTGTTACCGGAATAATTTTAACATCAATAATATTTTCATCAATTTTTTTAGTAATTATTTTATATAATAATTTAAAACTTAAAAAATTAAATCCAATAGAATTGCTGCGAGGAAGCAATGTGGGTGAAAGAGAGCCAAAAGCAAAGTGGTTATCTGCCATATTAGGTGCAATATGTTTGTCCATGGGATATTATCTTGCTGTAACTACAGAGAATCCTGTTCAGGCTATGTCTGTGTTTTTTGTGGCAGTTATTTTTGTAATAGCAGGAACTTACTTGCTTTTTATGAGCGGAAGCATTGCAATGCTTAAAATTTTGAAAAAAAATAAGAAATACTATTATCATAAAACTCATTTTATCACTGTTTCAGGTATGATGTACCGAATGAAGCAAAATGCTGTGGGACTCGCAAATATATGCATATTGAGCACTGCCGTGTTGGTTGTATTATCTTCTACAATTTCCCTTTATATAGGCATTGAGGATATAATGCGTACAAGATTTCCAAGTGATGTCATAACTAATTATACCTATATGCCGGAAGAAGATGAAAAATATAATATGAGTTACAATTATGACCCGGATTTAATAGAAACAACAATTGAAAATCATGCCCTTAAATATAATGTTGAAGTACAAGATGTACAAGGATACTACTCATTTAAAACGGCGGGAAGTATAGACAATGGAAGCTTTATACAGGAGTATAGTGAAATGGACAGCTTAGTTTATTTATATTTCATAACGCTAAAAGATTATAAGTCTATAGCTGCTGATGGTGACAATATTAATGAATTATACGACAATTCAACTTATTTGTTTTCAAATATAGAAGAATATAGTTTGATGGAAAGTATTGCTATTGATGACTATTTGTATAAAATAGAAAAAGTATCAAAGCCAAATAATATAGATGAAGAATTAGAAAAAAATATAAGTAAAGTATATAATTACATCTATATGATTGTACCGGATTTTAACCATTTGCTCAATATCAGAGATGCAATAAGCATCATGAGGCAGGAAACGGAATATGACAAATATGGCAACATACCTGTTGTATACAACTATAATTTTAATATTAGGGGCAATCAATCTGACAAGGAGGAGTTTTGCAGCACTCTTAGGAATGCTTTACATGGTGCAGACATACCACATGTAACTACAGTTCAGGATATTTATACATCCAAACAAGATGCGCTTAGTATTTTTGGAAGCTTATTCTTTATAGGGATTTTCATAGGAGTATTATTTTTGTTAGCAACAGTCCTTATAATCTACTACAAACAAATTTCCGAAGGCTATGATGACAGAAACAGATTTGTAATAATGAAGAATGTTGGCATGAGCAATGGGGAAGTAAAAAAAGTTATAAAGAACCAAATACTTACTATATTCTACCTGCCTATATGCTTGGCGGTTGTTCATATTGCCTTTGCCTTCGATATTATACGAGAAATTCTTGCAGTATTAAACCTTACAAATATTAAACTGTTTATAGGCTGTACCATTGGAACTATATTATTTTTTGTTGCTATTTACGGTGTCATGTACAAGCTTACCGCTAAATCCTATTATAAGATTGTGAATCCCGTAAATTAAATACAGATCTTTTATTCGTATAAAACAATTATAACACGGTTTTTTGTTCTACAGTATGGGCTTATAAGCTTGTACCTTGTATTAACACCTCCGAACCCGAAAAGGGTTCTTTTTTAATTTTCATAGACTTGTCACGACCTGCATAATTTATTATAACAAGAATAATTAAGACAAATAATTTACCGGGGAGGGGAAGATGAGCAAGTTTAACAATTTCAGAAGTAAATTGGCCGATGAGCTGGAAATACCTAACAATGCATTATCAGATAATTTTGAACTGAGAATGCACGGAAATAAAAAAGTCATAATAGAAAACCATTTAGGATTAACAGTTTATGATGACGACATGGTAAGTATAAAAACCAATGACCAATACATAACAATAAAAGGCTCTAAATTTAAAATAGAAGAAATCAATAATTACAAAGTAATAGTTAAGGGGAATATCAAAGAAATAATTTTTAGTATGAAGGAGTAGTCATGTTAATATTCAAGCTGATGTATTTAATAAGAGGTTATGTGGTTATCCGTTCGGATAATAAGAACTCAGAAAAGCTCTTGAATATACTCCGAAGAAGAAACATTACATTATGGGATGTAGAAAAGAAAGGCAAAGGAATAAAGTTTAAATTATCTTATGAAGATTATATAAAAAACTTTGAATTAATTAATGAAATAGTTAAACCTGTAAGCAAAAAGGGATTTTTACTCAAGCTTAATAAAGTCAAATTCAGAAAAGGATTTTCCATAGGAGTCTTGATATTGATAATATCTCTGTATTTGTTAACCTCCATGATATGGGATGTTGAAGTCGTAGGAACTAATCAGTCAAATACCAATAAGGTACTTGCACTTTTAGAAGAAAATCAAATAAAAATTCCTGTTTCCATTTCACGTATAAAAGCAAAACAATTAGAAACGCTGATTTATAATAACTTTGAATATAAATTTGTTGAAGTTTTTGTGGAAGGCTCAAAATTAATTATTTTTGTAAGAGAAAAGGAAGCTGCACCTACTGAAGTTAAAAGCAATGAGCCAAGCAGCATCATATCAGTGAAAAATGCCATAATAAACAAGGTAATTGCTAAAAGCGGTCAGCCTGTGGTTAAGGAGGGGGACGTTGTTTATGAAGGGCAAACCTTGATTATGGGAATAGTTAAGAATAAAAATTCTGATGAATTTATGATGGTACCTTCCGACGGCATTATTTATGGAAAGACATATTATAATTTTGAAATGAAGGAAGAAAAAATTAGAAGCGTGAATGTATCTACAAATAAAAGTAAATCTGTTTATTACTTGAAAATTAATGGAAAAAGTATTAAAATAATAGGTGACAAAGACCCTTATGAATACTATGATTATAGAGAAAGCGTAATAAAAGTGCCGATTCTTTCAAATATAACTGATATTAGCATTTTAATAGGTGCATACTATGAAGAAGAGATAAAGGAAATTGAAATAGATAAAAGTACTGCACAAAACAAAATGAAAGTCGCAATGTATGATGAACTTTTAGAAAGGTGCGATGATGACAGCAGAATTCTAAAATCAAACATAAACTTTTCAGAGGATGATGAATTTTATTATTTAATAGCACAAATAGAAGTAATTGAAGATATAGGAGAAAAGATAAGAATTTTTCCTATAGAAGAACAGACTGAAGAAAATATGGAGGGATAATGGATTTATTCGAGCAAAATGTTTTAATAGCAAATGAAGATGAATTAATTAAATTATTGGGAATTCATGATAAAAATATAAAAATTATTAAAAGTTACTATGATATTAATATTTTAGTGAGGAACGGAGCTTTAAAGATAACCGGAGAGAAGGAAAGCTCGGAAGCTGTTGCAAAGATACTAAGGGATATTTTAAATACAATACGTGCTGAAGGTGAAATAAGCGATCAAAAGGTTGTTTATTTAATTGAAGCAAATAAATCAAACTCAGAAATTGATTATAACCAGATTTTAAAAGAAGTAATCGTAACATCTGCATCAGGAAGAATTATTAAACCTAAGACAGTAGGGCAGAAAAGATATGTTGATATGATAAACTCCAAAGATGTAACATTTGGAATCGGTCCTGCAGGAACAGGCAAGACATATTTGGCTGTTGCTTGTGCAGTTAATGCATTCAGAAAAAAAGAAGTTGAGCGTATAATACTTACACGTCCTGCAGTAGAAGCGGGGGAAAAGCTTGGATTTTTGCCCGGAGATCTGCAGGATAAAGTAGACCCTTATTTACGGCCTCTTTATGATGCCCTATTTGATATAATGGGAATTGAAACCTTTATGAAAAATGTTGAAAAACAATTGATAGAAGTTGCTCCATTGGCATATATGAGAGGTCGTACTTTGGATTCATCCTTCATTATATTAGATGAAGCCCAAAACACCACAAATGAGCAAATGAAAATGTTTTTGACACGTTTGGGCTACGGCTCAAAAGCCGTAATAACGGGGGATATAACTCAAATAGACCTTCCTGAGGGCAAGAAATCAGGACTCAAGTCTGTAATTCAAATTTTAAAGGAAGTGGAGGATATAGGCTTTATGTTTTTCCACACTGCCGATGTAGTAAGACACAAATTGGTTCAAGATATTGTAAAAGCATATGAAAAACATGAGGCAAACAAAAAATGATAAGTGTATTGTTTGATGACAGGCAGGATGTGATGGAAATCACCAATGTCAATGAAGCTGCAATAATAAAGGCTGTTGAAACAGTTTTAACTAAAGAAGAGCAATATGGAGATTTTGAAGTAAGCGTTTCATTTGTTACCAATGAGGAAATTAAAGAGTTAAACAGTGAATATAGAAATGTAGACTGTGAAACAGATGTTTTATCTTTTCCCATGAATGAAGAATTTGACGGTGTTGTCATTCTTGGAGACATTGTTATTTCTACGCAAAAAATAATAGAACAAGCTAATGATTATAATCACAGTCTGGAAAGAGAAATGATATATTTGACCGTACACAGTATGCTGCACCTTTTAGGATATGATCATATGAACAGTGATGAAAAAGGTGATATGAGGGAAAAAGAAAAAGAAATTATGAAGGAATTAAATATATTTAAATAATTCATCCAAGGGGGAAGACGTGAAAACTAAAATTGTCGTCTTAATAATATTTTTGCTTTTTATTAGCGGATGTGCAGCTAAAACAGTAGATACACCTGAAGTTGAAGAACCGGAAAAAATAGTACCGGAAATTGAAGATGAGCCGGAAGAAATAGAAGAAGAAATTGACCCAAACATGGTAGTTTCACAATTGGATGGATTAAGATATTATCCGGAGGAATTGTCTAAAAGACCTGTGGCAGTATCAATTGACAATCACCCGAGGGCAAGATGGCAGGCAGGTTTGAGCCAGGCTGAAATCGTTTATGAAGTTGAAGTAGAGCATCCTTTTACTAGATATCTATGTATATTTCTTGCAAAAGAGCCTGAAAGAATAGGACCTGTGCGAAGTGCCAGACCTTACCTAATTTACTATGCACTTGAATACGACGGAATATTTGTGCATGTGGGAGGAAGCGAAGATGCTTTTGCAGAAATTAGAAGGCTCAGTGCTGCAGATGTGGACGGACTGTATTCCGGAGCCATGTGGAGGTACAATGATACAGGAAAATATGCTCCTCACAATATGTACACAACATTGGAGTCAATAAGAGATGAAGCTGAATATTACGGATACAGAACTGAAGCTGAATATGAAGGATATATGTTCAAAGAAAAGGATGAAATATTATCTGAAAACTTTGACATCAATTCTGCAAAAGAAGTAAATATAGTATATAACGATTATAATACTACAGACTACATATATGAAGAAGAAAACAGTTTATATTTAAGATTTAAGGATGAAGAAGAACATATTGATGAATTGGATAAAAAGCAAATAACTGCAAAAAATATTATTGCAATAGAAACATCCAAAACAGTATTGGATAATGAGGGAAGATTGTTCTTAGGGACTATCGGCCAAGGGAATGGTATTTATATTACAAACGGTGAAAGCATCCCAATAACATGGGAAAAGGCTTCAGAAAAAGATAAGCTTAGGTTCTATTCAGGTGATGAAGAGCTGGTATTGAACCCGGGTAACACATGGATACAGGTTGTTAACAGCCTTGATAGGATAACAATAAAATAGAATTAGTTATGACATGGTGAATAGGAATGTGTCATAGAAATATTTTTTGTCATCCTGAGCGATAGCGAAGGATCTCAGGTTTTAAAGATGAGATTCTTCACATGCGTTCAGAATGACATAGGGCGAAAGCGTTCAGAATGACATGGGGCTAAAGCCCTCGAAATGGCAAGAAAATAAGAAAGGGGACAAAATGGAAGATAAATTACTTATAAAAATTGCAATGGAGGCAAGGGAGAAGTCATACAGCCCATATTCTAATTATAAAGTAGGAGCTGCAGTTTATACAAGAAGCGGCAAGGTATTTACAGGTTGTAACATAGAATCGGCATCTTACACTCCAACCATATGTGCTGAGAGAGTTGCTGTTTCAAAATGCATTTCTGAAGGTCACAGAGATATTTATAAAATTGCAGTAGTTGGAAGCGAAAGCAAAACATCTTTTCCTTGCGGAGTATGCAGGCAGTTTATGTCTGAATTCGGCAAAGATATAAAGGTTATATGCGCAAGAAACATAGATTATTATGATGTTTATACTTTAGAGGAGCTATTACCTAACAGCTTCGGACCCGATGACCTTGACTAAGAAAGGAAAAATATGTTTAAATCAGGATTTGTAACGATAATAGGAAGACCAAATGTGGGAAAATCAACTTTAATGAATAATATGATCGGTGAAAAAATATCCATAATGTCTGATAAGCCACAAACTACGAGAAACAAAATAAGGACAGTATATACAGATGATGAAGCGCAGATAATATTTATGGATACTCCCGGGATTCATAAACCGAAAAATCAGCTTGGAGAATTTATGAATACAGAAGTTAACTCAGCCTTAGAGGAAATGGATGTATTGATAATGATAACTGATGAGTTTAATAAAGTGGGACCAGGGGATGAATTTATAATTGAAAAAATTAAGGGTACTAAAGCAAAGAAAATCCTTATAATAAACAAAATAGATAAGTTTGACCAGGAAGCTGCTATGCGTATTGCAGTCGAATTTGATAAGTTTAATGTCTTTGATGATATAATGCCAATATCTGCACTTCATAATGTTGGTGTTGATGCATTAGTTAAATTAATAATTAAATATTTAAAACCTGGACCAATGTATTTCCCGTCAGATTATATAACTGACAGACCTGAGCGCTTTATAGTTTCTGAGATTGTTAGAGAAAAGGCACTTATGTATTTACAGGAAGAGGTACCGCATGGAATTGCAGTTGAAATTGAAGAAATGAAGGAAAGAAAAAACCGCGACCTTGTTGATATAAGAGCCAATATTTTATGCGAGAAAAAGTCTCACAAAAGCATTATCATAGGCAAGGAAGGAAGAAAAATAAAAGGTATAGGAAAAAGTGCAAGAGAAGATATAGAAAAGCTTTTGGGCAGCCAAGTAAATTTACAGCTTTTTGTAAAGATTTCCGAAAATTGGCGTGATGACAATTACAGACTGAGAACATTAGGGTATGATAAATGATACAGGAAGATATTCTTATTTTAAAAGAAATAAGTTATAAAGAAAATGATAAAATTCTTCATGCATTATCAAGAACAAGAGGTAAAATTCAGATTATTTCAAAAGGCTCAAAAAAAAGCAACTCACATTTAATAAATGCATCACAAATTTTTGCATATTCAAGATGCACTCTCAATGTATCTAAAGATATGTATATATTAACTTCTGCCAGTCTTTTGGATAATTTCTACAATTTAAATAATAATATAGATGCTTATTATAACGCATGTTATATTTTAGAGCTTATAAGTTATGTTGCACAAGAAAACGAAGTTGATTCTAAAGTATTTGACATGACAGTGTCCGTGATTTCTCATCTGAGCAATTTCAATAAGGATTTTGACAAGCTTACTGCTTCTTATGAATTAAAATTGGCAGCCATGCTAGGGTACAAGCCTGATTTTCTCCATTGTCTGCACTGCGGCTCTTCAATAAAGGATGCAGCTAAATTTTCCGTAACAGAAGGAGGAGTTTTTTGCTCTAAATGCGTAAAATTTGGAAATGGAATAAATGTAAAATATAATGAAATACTAATTATGGATAAAATATTAAAATCAAAATTTGAAAATATTGGCTTTATTGAAGTAACCAAATCTATAATGAACTTAATAAGAAAATTCTTGTTTTATTATATCGGAAAGGACAATTTTACTACTCTAAGGCTATTATAAAAGAAAGGATGTTCATATGGAAAATAATAATTTAAACAAAATTGATGAGATTTTAAAACGTACAAATACTGATTACGGCACTGCAAAAGAAGCTTTAGAAGCTGCTAACGGAGATGTGCTTGAAGCTATAATATTGATTGAAAATCAGCAAAAAGGCAGAACATCAGGCTCTTTCAAAGGTGAGCAGATAATGGCTCAATTGAAAGATATTTTAGCAAAAGGAAATGCTACAAAACTTACAATTAAGAAAAATAATGATGTTATAATCAACATCCCAATTACTGCGGGCTTAGTAAGCGCCTTGATTGCTCCTTTTCTGTCAGCAGCGGGAATAACCGTAGCTCTTCTTGCAAAATGTTCTGTGGAAATAACTCAAACAGATGGTAAAATAATAAATCTTGGACAAAAAGTTGATGAAGGAATGGATGCTGTTAAAGATGCTATGCAGGATTTAAAAACCGGTGCAGAAAACATGAAGGATGATTTGAAAACCGGTGCAGAAAACGTGAAGGATAATTTGAAAACCGGTGCAGAAAACATAAAGGATGATATAAAAGATTTTAAAAGTAATTCTTGACATAAAAAGATTATTTTGTTACATTATAGTAAATTAGAGACTTTGAGAAAGAAGAGTATTCTATACTTTAATTTACAGAGAGTCAGGTAAGGTGAAAGCTGATAATGATGTGTAGAAGAAGGGAGCTTTTGAGTCGTTACTATTTAAGAGGATGAGGAGACTCATCAAATAGGGTGGAACCGCGGAAGCAAATCTTTCGTCCCTATATGGGATGGAAGATTTTTTGTATGCACTAACACCGGTAGAAAATTGAAAAATCACATCCTAATACATTATATATAATTGGAGGATATTATGGCGAAGGCAGAAAAAAACAGCTTGGAAAAAGTAGTAGCACTATCTAAATCCAGAGGAATAATTTTCCCGGGCTCAGAAATTTACGGTGGATTGGCTAACACATGGGA
>Ga0265294_10003214_pt1 | contig 21034 bp, 19 predicted proteins | sample MunlanPumphouse3_FD_192504 | JGI IMG/M metagenome (GOLD analysis project Ga0265294, IMG submission 192504) | Groundwater microbial communities from a municipal landfill in Southern Ontario, Canada - Pumphouse #3 | ecosystem: Environmental > Aquatic > Deep subsurface > Groundwater | place...
TTACCTTTAGCATGATGATAAATCAAGGTAATACTACAATGGGGACAAGTTAGAGGTTTGCCACATTCGCGGCACATTACATAAGTATGAAAACCTCTCCTATTCATAAAGAGAATGGCCTGTTCACCTTCTGTAATCGTCCTTTGTAAAGATTCCAGCAATTTTTTACTGAAAATACTTCTATTTCCTGTACGCAATTCCTGTTTCAAATCAACAATTTCTATCCTGGGTAAAGGACGAGAAGCGACACGATGAGGCAATTTCAAGAGCCCATAGCTCCCCTTTTCCGCTAAATAAAAAGAACGCAAAGAAGGAGTCGCCGAACCCATAATTAAGGTTGCTCCCGCTAATTCCGCTAACTTTTCAGCAACACGGCGAGCATCATAACGCGGGTCAGGTTCATTCTGCTTATAAGTATTTTCGTGCTCTTCATCAATAATAATTAAGCCTAAATTAGTAAACGGAGCAAAAACTGCAGAACGAGGTCCTAAGACAACACTCGCCTGACCCTCTCTAATTTTCATCCATTGGTCATATCTTTCACCCGCAGATAAGGCACTATGTAAGATCGCCACCTTTTCTCCAAAAACGTCTGCTAAAAGAGAAACAATCTGAGGGGTCAAGGATATTTCCGGCACTAAATACAAAACCTGTTGACCTTGTCTTAAAACCTCTTCCATCACCCGTAAATATACTTCTGTCTTTCCACTTCCGGTAATTCCGAAAAGCAGCCATTTTCTTGGCTCTGCCTGAAGATGATGACAAATAGCGGCACAAGCTCGTTCTTGAGCAAGATTTAAAACCGGCGGTCTCACATTCAGCAATTTTCCCTGAAGAGGATGGCGAACTACCCCCTCCCGGCATCTTTCAATCAGCTCTTTCTCGATTAAACCCTGCAGAGCAGTTTTACTATAGACCCCTTTAGCTTTCAAATCATCTTGGGTGTGAGGGGCTTCCCTTAGCAACTCTAAGATCGCCCTTTGTCGTGGGGCCCTCCTTAATAATTCTTCAGCCTCGCCGCATCCGGCTTTAATCTGAAAAACTATTTTTTCTTTTTTAGTCACTTGAGGAACGAAGACCTTAACCACCCGAATAAGTTTATTTTCCAGTAAATATTCTAATTCTTTCTGCACAGGCTGTTGTAATTTTCGCCCAATTGCACGGCTAGTTAAACCTAAGGCGGCCTGATCACTTAAAATTTTAAGTATTTTGCTTTCCTTTTCTTGTAACAACAATTCTCCCGCTAAAAAAGAAGTACCCGGGAAATAAAGGATCTTTTCTTTTTTCCTTACCGGAGGCGGAAGAAAGAGCTGCATAGCTTTATTCAGAGAGCATACATAATAATCGGCAAGCCAATGTGCTAGTTCCAGCCCACAAGCCGTCACCACAGGCTCCTGAGTTAAAACCTGCTTAATCTCTTTAAGCCCGCTCAAACTAGGCTTCTCTTGATAAACAGAAAGAACTAACCCTTGCAAAGTTCTTTGTCTTAGCGGAACAGAAACCAATAAACCAGCCTGTATATTCAGCTCGGCAGGAATTTTATAAGTAAAGATTTGCTCATGGTTACTAGGAGTTCCCATTATCAAAACATCAGCATACATTACTCTTACTCCCCTAAACAATCATCTTAACACCGAAAATATTTTTTTAAATCCTCTACTCGATCCAGCCTTTCCCAAGGCAGATCTAAATCCAACCTGCCAAAATGACCATAAGCAGCCGTCTGTTTGTAAAGAGGACGACGCAGCCCTAATTTTTGAATAATCGCGGCGGGACGCAGGTCAAAAAGCTCTTCAATCGCTGTGACAATTTGTTCTTCCGCAACTTTCCCCGTACCAAAGGTATTAACCATAATGCTGACAGGCCGGGCCACGCCAATGACATAAGCCAACTGCAATTCACATTTTTCCGCCAAACCGGCAGCGACGATGTTTTTGGCCACATATCGTGCGGCATAAGAAGCCGACCGGTCAACCTTCGTCGGATCTTTACCGGAGAAAGCTCCCCCACCATGACGAGCCATCCCTCCGTAAGTATCAACAATGATCTTCCTTCCGGTAAGTCCGGAATCACCCATCGGGCCCCCGATCACAAATCTTCCGGTAGGATTAATCAAAAACCTTGTCTTTTTATCGCAAAAACCAGTAGGCAAGACAGGATTAATGACCTCTGCAATAATATCTTTTTTAATATTCTCTACTTCTACTCTGGCACTATGCTGTGCGGAAATAACAATCGTATCAACCCGTACCGGTTTGCCGTCTTCATATTCCACCGTAACCTGTGACTTCCCATCAGGACGCAAATAAGGCAATATTTTTTGTTTGCGCACCTCAGTAAGACGACGCACCAGCTTATGGGCTAAAGTAAGATTAAGCGGCATGTACTCAGGCGTTTCATTGGTAGCATAACCGTACATCATCCCTTGATCCCCGGCCCCCAGTGCTGCAATTTCATCTTCCGTCATTTCTCCGGTTTTAACTTCCAAAGCTTTATTTACACCTAAGGCAATATCAGGCGATTGTTCATCTATCGCCGTCAAAACAGCACATGTACCGCCATCAAAACCATATTTTGCCCGGGTATAGCCGATCTCTTGCACTGTTTGCCGTACTACTTTAGGAATATCCACATAACAAGTGGTAGTTATTTCCCCCATCACCAAAACAAGACCTGTCGTTACTGCTGTTTCACAAGCTACTCTAGCCATGGGGTCATTAGTCAAAATCTCATCCAAAATCGCATCAGAAATCTGATCGGCAACTTTATCGGGATGACCTTCCGTAACAGATTCAGAAGTAAAAAGCTTTTTTACCAAGGCTACCACTCCTTTTCTCCCATAATTTTGATTACTTCCTGCAGGATTAGCTTGGCAACATCGTCTTTGCTCATTTTTCCCAAGTTTTTAATCTCACCGGCAGGAAAAACCAAAGAAACAATATTGGTGTCACCGGCAAAACCGGCACCTTCTTGAGTAATGTCATTGGCCACAATAAAATCAAGGTTTTTTTGCGCGGCCTTTTCCGCGGCAAAAGCTAACATTTTTTCCGTTTCAGCGGCAAAACCTACTAAAATCTGTTCTTTTTTCTTTTTTCCCAATTCTGCTAAAATATCTGGATTGTTAGTCAATTCCAGAACCAACTCTCCGGACTGCTTTTTCATTTTTTCAGCGCTTCTGCTTTTAGGCCGATAATCAGCTACCGCCGCCGTCTTAATGATGATCTGGCAATCTTCCGCATGAGCAAGCACAGCCTGATACATTTCTTGTGCAGTTTCAATCCAGAGGCACTCTACGCCGGGAAAAGGCTGTATTTCCGTAGGCCCGCTAATTAAAAGAACCTCCGCCCCCAACAAATAAGCTTGTTTAGCTACCGCATAACCCATGCGCCCCGAACTCCTATTCGTCAAAAACCGCACGGGATCTAACGGTTCTCTGGTCGGTCCGGCCGTTACCAAAACTTTTTTCCCCTGTAAAGGTTTATCCTGAAACAATAGTTCTTCAGCTTTGCCTAAAATTACTTCCAGTTCAATCAAACGCCCTTGTCCCCTTGCTCCACAAGCCAAATCACCAGATCCGGGACCAACAAAAAGATAACCCCGTTGCTTCAAACTAGCGATGTTCTCCTGCACAATAGGATTCCAATACATCTGGTGATTCATCGCCGGAGCTAAAAGAACCGGAGCTTTTGTGGCCATGATCGTCGTTGATAAAAAATCATCAGCAAGACCATAACAAACCTTAGCTATTATATTAGCCGTAGCAGGTACGACCATTATCAAATCCGCAGCCTCAGCCAACCCCACATGTTCTACATTCCAAAGCTGTGGTTCAGCAAACATTTCGGTGATTACCGGATTTTGCGAAAGAGTCCTTAAAGTAAGTGGAGTCAGAAATTTTTGTGCCGACTTGGTCATAATACAGTACACATCAGCGCCTTTTTTCTTCAGACTGCTAACAAGCTCAATCGCTTTATAAGCAGCAATGCTTCCCGTAATCCCCACAATAATACGCCTATCTTTAAACACTGCCTTTTCCTCCCTATTTAATGCCTCCCTTAGGAATTTTTATTCTTATTTTACCGGTAGCAATTTCCCGCATGGCGATACTAACAGATTTGACTTTATCTATTGTTAGACCCTTGACACAAGAAATACTCCCCTCTGTTAATTGCCTAGCCCTTTTAGCAACAGCTACGACTAACGCATATTTGGAATCTAATTTCCCCATCATTTCCTCTAAATAAGGTTGTTCCATGAATTCATCAAAGCCTCCTCTTTTGATCTAATTACCCCTGAATAATTAATTTTATCACAGATTTAAACGGGAGACACGACATCTTTCCCCAACAATAATGGCACGAAGTTTCTCTACTGCTTGTTGAACAAAATCATTGACGACAACATAATCATATTCCTGGAGATGAGCCATCTCGTCCTCTGCCTGCTTCAATCGTTTCTGCATCTCTGTAATAGTTTCGGTGCCACGACAGGTAATCCTTCTTACTAACTCCTCACGAGAAGGAGGCACTAAAAAAACAAAGACTCCCGTCGGCCATTTAGCTTTTACCTGCAATGCTCCCTGCACATCAATTTCCAAAAGGCAATCCTGCCCTTGCTGCAGAATTTTTTGCACATAAGGAAGAGGAGTACCATAATAATTATCAAAAACCTCGGCCCATTCTAAAAAGGCCTTTTTTTCAATCAACTGTAAAAATTTTTCCCGGGTGTAAAAAAAATATTCCCTGCCCTCTTTTTCGCCGATACGTGCTTTTCTAGTAGTTGCCGAGATAGATAAGGCTACATCATCATATTTTTCTAACAAAGCACGGCAAACTGTTCCTTTACCTACCCCGGAGGGTCCGGAAATAATAATTAAATTGCCTTTGTCTTTCTGAAAGAGCATGCTTTTCACCACTTATCTTTTTTCTCCGCCTGACTTCTTGGATAACTTCTTTAATCACTTCGTCCCACTTATAATGTAGTTTTTCCACCCACAGCAGTGTCTTTAATATTCAGTCTCTGTGCCACCGTCTCCGGTTGAACTGCAGAAAGAATAACATGATCACTATCAGTAATCACTACCGCTCTGGTTCTGCGTCCATAAGTAGCATCAATCAACATCCCTTGATCCCTGGCCTCTTGGATAATCCTTTTAATCGGTGCCGATTCAGGGCTAACAATAGCAACAATTCTATTGGCCGCCACGATATTCCCAAACCCAATATTAATTAATTTAATCTCCATTTTTGACCCCCTAATTATTCAATATTTTGGACCTGTTCTCTAATCTTTTCCAATTCGCTTTTTAAAGCAACTACAGCCTGAGTTATCTCCACATCATTGGCCTTAGAACCAATCGTATTAACTTCCCTGTTCATTTCTTGCAGCAAAAAATCAAGTTTCCGTCCAACTGCCGTATCTTCTTCCAAAGCTTGAGCAAATTGCATAAAATGACTGTTGAGTCTAACCAATTCCTCATCAAGATTACACTTATCTGCCAATAAAGCCACTTCCAAAGCTAAACGTTCTTCATCTATTTGTCCCTCAGGCAAAACTTCCTGCAGACGTGTCGCTAATTTTTGACGATATATCTCCACAACCTGTGGGCTTTTCTGTAAAATTTTACTATGTATTTGTTGGAGAGTTTGGATTCGCCTAACTAGGTCTTCCTTAAGCTTCCACCCTTCTTTTTCCCTCATTTGCAGCAAAACATCCACAGCCTTCTGCAAAGCGGGCGAAAGATCTTGCCAAATGATTTCCATTTCTTCTTCCGGTTCACGCAAAACCAGCACTTCAGGAAACTGAGCAATTTGCACAACATTAACCTCACAAGGAATCCCGATCGCAACTGCCAATTCCTCTATTTTTTTATAATACGTCACGGCTAAATCTTTGTCAACTTGCAATTCCCGTTGTTTCCCGCTAGTATTTTCAAGCTTAATAACTACATCGATGCGCCCTCGGGAAAAATAGTTTAAGACAAGTTTTCTTACCCTTTCTTCTAACATGGCATATTGATAAGGCAGTCTTACCTGCACTTCACTAAAACGATGGTTAACAGCTTTAATTTCTACGGTTACCTGTTTTAACCTGCCTAGATATTCACCACGACCAAAACCCGTCATACTTCTTAACAAATTTAATCTCTCCTTAAGCTTTTGCTTTTTTTGTTAAAAATCGACTTTCCCCAAGTTTTCTGCCAAACGACGTAAACCTTCTTTAATTTTTTCTTCAGGAATAGTAATGGAAATACGAAAATATCCTTCCCCATATTGACCATAACCACTACCCGGCGTAATAATCACGCTAGCCTTATCTAAAACATATTCGGCAAAAGAAGCGGAAGTAAAACCTTTCGGCACAGGGGCCCAAATATAAAAAGCGCCTTTAGGTTTAGCTAAATGCCAACCCATTTGATTAAACCCATCCACCATCAAATTCCTTCTTTTTTCATAAATACTACATAGCTCCTTAGTACTATCTTGACAAGCAGTTAATCCTTTAATCGCCGCATATTGAATGGCCTGAAACTGACCGGAATCAAGATTGGATTTTAATCTGCCTAAACATTCTACCACATCACGTCTTCCTACCGCCCAACCGATACGCCATCCCGTCATATTGAAAGGTTTAGAAAGAGAACCAAATTCAATCCCCACTTCTTTCGCCCCCGGAATTTCCAGAAAACTAACCGGACGGTAACCATCATAAGCTATCTCTGTATAAGCAGCATCATGACAAACGATAATATCATATTTTTTAGCAAAAGCTACGACTTCCTCAAAAAACTGCCGCTCAGCTACAGCACCGGTAGGATTGTTCGGATAATTGATAAACATTAATTTAGCTTTTCTCGCTACCTCTTCCGGAATTTTAGTCAAATCAGGAAGAAAAGCATTTTCCTCTAATAAAGGCATGAGATAAGATTCTCCACCCGCCAGCAGTGTGCCGATACCATAAACGGGATACCCGGGATCGGGAATAAGATTAACATCACCGGGATTCACATAGCAAAAATTAATATGCCCAATCCCCTCTTTCGAACCAAGCAAGGTAACCACCTCTTCGCGAGGGTCAAGAGTCACCCCACGAGTTTCCCGATAATACTCACTAACCGCCTGACGAAAAGCCAACAACCCTACCGAAGTAGGATACTGATGGTTAGCCGGATTATTCGCTTGCCGGCAAAGTTCGTCCACAATCGGCTGAGGAGTGGGCAAATCCGGATCGCCAATCCCAAAACTAACAATATCTATCCCCTTTTCTTTAGCCTCTTCCACTTTTTTTTCAATCCTCGCAAATAAATACGGAGGTAATTTTTTAATTCTTGTTGCTTGCACCATCAACACCCTTTCTTTAATTACTTCTTACCTAATTTTAATTGAACAAGCACTCTTCTGCAACCTTACCGGAAAAAACCCTCTGGGCCGGACCGGTCATATAAACGTGGTTATTCTCCGCCCATTCTATAACTAAGGTTCCTCCAGGCAAATGTATTTTCGCCTTCCGTTGCGTTTTTCCATTTAAAACTGCAGCGACCAAAGAAGCACAAGCTCCCGTACCACAAGCCAAGGTTAGCCCGGCACCTCTTTCCCAAACCCTCATTTTTATTTCCCGCTCATTCAAAACTTCTAAGAAATGAACATTAGTTTTCTTGGGAAAGACCAAATGTTTTTCTAAAGCCGGACCATATTTTTCAATTTCGATTTGACTAACATCATCCACAAAAGTCACACAATGAGGTACTCCCATTAAGAGAGCTGTGACATCAAAGGTTTTATCTAAAACGAGTAATGGTTCATTAATAGCCTGTCCCACCGGTCCTAACATCGGAATCGCCTTTCTCTCTAAAGAAGGTTCTCCCATATCCACGGTAATTCCTGCTAATTTGCCTTGTTGCAAGACAAGACGGGGAGTCATAATCCCGGCAAGTGTTTCCACCGTAAACATTTCCTTCTTAATAAATCCTTCTTCGTAAGCATATTGGGCAAAACAGCGAATCCCATTACCGCACATCTCTGCTTCACTGCCATCAGAATTAATGATCCGCATTTTAAGATCAGCTTGGTCAGATGGTAAAACTAAAATTACGCCATCAGCTCCTATGCCAAAATGCCGGTCACACAACTTGACCGAGGTTTTTGATAAATTTGATAAATCCGAAGGGAATTTTTCCTTAAAACCATCTATAAGGATAAAATCATTCCCTAAACCGTGCATTTTCGTAAAATTCAACAACAATCACCTCACTTAAGTATGTAGATAAATAATTCTTCTCTTTCTCTTGATTTTAACAGTACGCACCAATCCCTGCAAGAGGATAATTCCTGCGGCAAAACAAAAAATAAGTCCCCAATGACTTAATTGCAAAGCCTCCGTCTTAAAGATTTGTTGAAAAAAGGGGAGATAAATTACGGCCAACTGCATCCCAAAAGAACAAAAAACGGCTCCTACTAAAAAAAGATTCGAAAAAAAGCCGAGGTCAAAAACAGAATAACTTTCGGAGCGACAGGGAAAAACATAAAAAAGCTGCACAACAACCAAGGTAGTAAAAGCTATCGTTCTAGCTAAAGCCAGGTTCTGCCCTCCCCAATAAAAACCGGTGACAAAAGCCAACAAAGTACTTAAGCTAATCAAGGTTCCTATCACTAAAATTTGCTTAGTTAAACCATGGGCAAAAATGCTTTCCCGCGGATGACGAGGTTTTCTCTGCATAATCCCGGGATCGCCCGGATCAAGACCTAACGCCATAGCCGGCAAACCATCGGTGACTAAGTTCACCCATAAGATTTGAATAGGTAACAGCGGTAAAGGCAGCCCCACCAGAGCAGCCATAAACATGGTCAATACTTCACCCGTATTACAAGAAAGAAGATAACGAATGAACTTTCTAATATTATCATAAATTATTCGTCCTTCTTCCACCGCAGCTACAATCGTGGCAAAATCATCATTAGCCAAAATTAACGAAGAAGCCTCCCTCGTTACATCTGTACCGCTTAACCCCATACTAATACCAATATCTGCCTCTTTTACGGCGGGGGCATCATTGACACCATCCCCGGTCATCGCCACAACATGCCCTACCTCTTTTAGTATTTTCACAATACGCAATTTATGATGAGGCGAAACTCGGGCATATACTACTACTTGATTAATGATTCTTTTTAACTGTGCATCTGTTAACAGATCAAGTTCGCTCCCGGTAAGAACACGCTGAGCAGGGTTAGTAAGAAGCTGCAACTCACTAGCTACGACCTCGGCCGTTTTTTTATGGTCTCCCGTAATCATCACCGTTTTTATGCCTGCATTCTTACATAAGCTTACGGCTTGTTGAGCCGAGGGGCGGGGTGGATCAATCATTCCAGCCAAAGCAACAAAGATAAAATCTTTTTCTAATTCCTTTTCTTCCCCTTCGGAAAACTCAATAAAATGATTTTCTTTTTGGGGAAATCTGGTCGAAAACTCCGTGGGAAGCTCCCGATAAGCGAGAGCGATCACCCGTAAAGCTTGAGAAGCCATCTGCTCATTTGTCGCTACAATCTTCTCTTTGATTTCTATGGTAAGAGGTATAACCTCGCCTTTCCACCAAACTTTACTACACAAATCAAGTAGAACATCAAGAGCACCTTTCGTATAAATCCTGTGCGAACCCCGGGCAGTCTGATAAACAACGCTCATTCTCTTGCGTTCAGCATCAAAAGGGATTTCACCGCTTCTTCTTTCTTCTTTTTCGATGTGTTCGCGCCAAAAACCTCCTTTAGCGGCAGAAACAAGAAGAGCGCCTTCCGTAGGATCGCCCATAATCTCCCATTGACGATGATGTTTACGAAAAAGCCCGGTAACCAAAGTCTCCTTCTTTTTCAGATAAGCATTATTACATAAAGCCGCTATTTTAAACGCTAACTCTAAACCTAACTTGTTTTTCTTTTGATACTGTTCTTTATTCTGAGCTAAAAAATCAATTTTACCATGTGGAACATAACCTTCACCGGCAAAAGAGATTATTTCTCCTGACAAGTAATACTGCCTAACGGTCATCTCATTCTGCGTCAGAGTTCCCGTTTTATCAGAACAAATGATCGTAGCACAACCTAAAGTTTCTACCGCAGGCAACGCCCTGATGATCGCCTGACGCTTGACCATCCTCTGCACACCGAGGGCCAAGACTACAGTAACAATAGCCGGTAAACCTTCAGGAATAGCCGCAACAGCCAAGCTTACTCCCGTTAAAACCATTCTGTAAACAGATTCACCTCTGGCTAACCCTAAAACAACAACAACCGCGACAATCAGCAAACAGCAAAAAACTAACCAACGTCCTAACTGAGCCAAACGCTTTTGTAAAGGTGTTGGTTCTTCCTGAATTTCCTGAATACAGCCGGCAATTTGTCCCATCTCTGTCGTCATACCTGTGCCTACGACTACACCTTGCCCTTTGCCTCGTGTAATCACCGTTCCCATATAGGCCATATTTTTTCTGTCACCAAGAGCTGTTTTGCTCTGACAAACTTCCTCCGCCCGTTTTTTCACAGGCCATGATTCTCCGGTTAAAACAGCCTCGTTTATCTCCAATTGATTTCCCTCAATTATTCGTAAATCAGCCGGGATAATATCTCCGGTCTTTAAAAGAATGATATCTCCCGGCACCAGTTGAGCAGCGGATATTTTTTTAAGCAAACCCTCTCGTTGAACTATCGTTTCCTGAGCCGTTAGTTTTTTCAGTTTTTCCAAAGATTTTTCCGCCCGATATTCCTGCCCAAACCCCAAAATAGCATTAATAATTACAATAATCAGAATGGTTAAGGCGTCTGCATATTCCCCTAACAAAGCAGAGATAAGAGCGGCAGCAAGCAGAATAATAACCATAAAGTCACTGAATTGAGCCAAAAAAAGGGTAAAAACCGACTTCTTTTTTTGTTCCTTTAATTGATTGGGACCTACTAACTTCAAACGTCGCCGAGCTTCACTTTCCGAAAGTCCTTTTGATAAATCAACCTGAAATTCCTCTAGTGTTTCTTTGATCGTAATTTCTTCCCACTGCTTTCTCGGCATGAACCTTCCTCCCCGGCAAAAGACTATCCATACATTCTTATTCTTCTTTCACTAAAAAATAACCGGAGACAAAGGAGAAATGTCTGTGTCAAGGGGACGGGGTTGTTGACACACCCTTAGGTGATCATTTAGAGTGTGTCAACAACCCCGTCCCCTTGACACAGTTTATTGAAAGTGACCAGATATGTTATAATTAAAGCTACAAAAACCGAAAAATTAGAATGGAGCGATCAACAAATGTCTTTTGATGGAATTGTCCTACGGGCAGTCACCATGGAATTAGCAACAAAACTAAGTGGTGCCCGCATTGATAAAATATATCAGCCTGCCAAACAGCAAATCATTTTAACCTTGCGGCAAAAAGAGGCTTCTTATAAACTGCTTCTTTCCTCCCTAGCTCAAGAGGCCAGGGTACATCTGGTCTCCCAAACAACCCCGAACCCTCCTCAACCACCAGTTTTCTGCATGGTCTTGCGTAAACATTTGGAAGGAGGCCGCATCCTTTCCTTCACCCAGCAAAATTTGGATCGCGTCTTAGAAATTAATTGTGAGGTTCTTGATGAACTGGGGGAAAAGGCTCAGCGCAAAATTATCATCGAAATAATGGGGAAACATAGCAATATTCTGCTCCTAAACCCGCAACAAAACAAAATTATCGATGCCCTCAGGCGAGTCCCCGCTTCCATCAGCCGCTATCGGCAAGTTCTCCCCGGTCTCTCTTACCATTATCCACCACCACAGGATAAGATTATTCCGTGGGAAACTGAACAAAAAATCTTTTATGAACGATTGCTTGAACTCCCCCTCAATACTAATTTAAGCAAGGCTCTGCTAAAAGTCAGCGAGGGCATGAGTCCCCAATCTATAAAGGAACTCATTTTCAGAACAGGTCTCAATTCACAACTGACCTTGGAATATTGCGGCGAATATGAATTACGCCTGCTGTGGCAGGAACTATGTCGCTTAGGTGCGCAATTACAAGCGGGAAGCTTTACCCCGGAAGTAATCGTCGAAGATGATCTGCCACTGGCCTTTTCCGCGATTGCTTTAACGTCTTTTTCTCCGGCTATGCGCCATCATTTCCCCGGCATGAATGAGACCTTAGATTTTTATTATCTTCATAAAAATAAAGCTCTCTCCCTACAACAAAAAAAAGGCGAATTAACAAGCATCGTCAAAAAAGAAATTCAGCGCTGCGAAAAAAAAGCCGGTTTGCAACAAGAAACAATCCAAGAGGCTAAAAACGCCGAACAGTACCGACTATGGGGCGAACTGCTTACGGCTAACCTACATTGTCTCACCCAGGGGAAAGAAGCCCAAGTAAGTAATTACTATGACCCTACGGGAGAAATAGAAATAATCCCTTTAAAACAACATCTCTCCGTAGGAGAAAATGCGCAACGTTATTTTGCTTATTACCAAAAGTGCAAAAATGCTACTGTTAAAGCCCAAAAACAACTGCTGGAAACAAAAAAAGAACTCGGTTATCTTGATAGTTTGGCTAATTCCATAGATAATGTAACAACTTTAACGGAAACAGCAGAAATCCGCGAGGAAATTCAACAAGCCGGATACCTGAAAGAAACAACAAAAGCCAAAGCTCAAAAGAAAAACAAAACACACCAACCAAGTCTTCCCGCCAAAATAATCATAGACTCATGGGTTATTTACTATGGGAAAAACAATCGCCAAAACGATTTACTTACGATGAAAACAGCCAAAGCAGAGGATCTTTGGTTTCATACCAAAGATATCCCCGGCTCTCATGTTCTCATTAAAAACCCTGATAATAAAGTTATTCCCCCGGAAATAACAGAAAAAGCAGCCATGTTAGCCGCTTATCATTCTCAAGCCCGTCATTCCACTAATGTTCCCGTTGATTACACGAAACGACAAAATGTTTGGAAACCCCAAGGGGCCAAACCCGGCTTTGTTCTTTATACTCATCAGCACACCCTTTACGTAACCCCCGTCCCCTTGGCATACCCTGATTAAAAATTATTCTGTTTCAACGATTAAAACCCGCTCCTCGCCATCTGTTTCCTTCAGCATGACCTCAATAGATTCTTTGCGCGAAGTAGGCGCATTTTTACCAATATAATCGGCTCGAATAGGCAGTTCCCGATGCCCCCGATCAACAAGAACGGCCAACTGAATAGACTTGGGTCTGCCTAAATCCATCATGGCATCAAGAGCCGCCCTTACTGTTCTGCCTGTATATAAAACATCATCCACGAGAATGATTTTTTTACCGGTAATCTCAAAAGGAATTTCCGTAGCATGAACAACCGGTTGATCACTCAAAGCCGTAAGGTCATCTCGATACAAGGTAATATCAAGCTTTCCCACCGTAAGTTTTGTGCCTTCAATTTGCGAAATCATTTGCGCTAACCGTTCCGCTAAAGGTACACCCCTCCGCCTAATTCCTACAATAATTAAATCATCTACCCCTTTGTTTTTCTCCACAATCTCATGAGCTATTCTGGTTAAAGACCTTCTGATGCCCTCTTGATCTAACAGTTTTGCTTTTTCTTTCATCTCTTCATCTCCTTCCCTTTTCTTCCGCGAGCAATTTATTAATGCTTTCACTTCCCAAAACTTGCAGAGCGTTTAGAAAATCCTGCGGAGGAACTGCTGTAAATTCTAGCCACTCCTGACTACACGGATGCCTAAAACCCAAAGCTAAAGAATGTAGAGCCTGACCTTGCAAACCTAATTTTCTACTCTGCTCTTGTTGAGATGTAGAGGTTCCATATTTAAAATCTCCCACTACCGGATGCTGCAAATAAGCTAAATGAACCCGGATTTGATGAGTACGCCCTGTCTGCAACCGACAGCGAAGTAAGGTATAATCCGGAAACCGTTCTAAAACTTGATACTTAGTTACAGCTTGTTTGCTATTTTTTAAAACAACCGCCATTTTTTGGCGGTTTCTTAAATTCCTCCCGATAGGGGCATCAATAACCCCCCCCGGTTCGCTCATTAGACCATGTACTAAAGCTAAATATTCCCTCCGCACAAGAGCAGCTTTAAATTGCCGCGCCAGTTCTTTATGCACATCATTATTTTTCGCTGCAACTAAAAGCCCTGATGTATCCTTGTCTAATCGATGGACAATTCCCGGTCGTACGGTATCTTTCGTTCCGGATAATTCAGAGCAATGATCAAGTAAAGCATTGACCAGTGTCCCGCTGTATTTCCCACTAGCCGGATATACTAACATCCCGCGTGGTTTATTAATCACCAATAAATCCTCATCCTCATAAATAATCTGTAAAGCAATCTTTTCGGGTAAAACCGGCATAACTTTATGTACGGAAAGTTTACAAGTTATAACATCTCCTGTTTTTACTTTATAATTAGCTTTAACAACTTGACCGTTTACCAAAACCTTATTTTCCGCAATTAACCGCTGCAACTGTGACCGCGTTAAATCCTCCAGAAGCCCGGTCAGATAAAGATCAATCCTTTTACCCTGTCCTTCTTCATCAACCACAAATTGTTTTTCGTTCATATAAACTCCTTATCTAAGCGTGTGTCAAGGGGACGGGGTTGTTGACACATTTATAGCGTGTCAACAACCCCGTCCCCTTGACACATTTTCCGACACTAAGATTTGCCAAGCTAACAAAATCATGCCAATCACTATGGCGGCATCTGCTATGTTAAACACATATGGCCAAATTCCTCGAAAGTCTATAAAATCTATGACTAATCCTGTTTGCAACCGGTCAATAAAATTACCTACGGCCCCACCGGCAATTAAACCTAAACCTAGCGACAACCAAATATTTTCTTTACCCCAAGTATACTGCAAATAAATAATAACGAATAAAATAAACACTGTAATCATAAGAAAAAACCACGTTTTCTCGGCAAACAAACCAAAAGCTGCCCCCGGATTACGGATATAGGTAAAATGCCAAAAACCTTCGATCACAGGATACGTTTGCCCTAAAGCAAGTCCTTCTACAATCAGAAACTTTGTCCAGCGATCAAAAAATAAAACGAGAGCTCCACAAAGCAAAAAAACCATTTTTATAATCTCCTATTTTCGTTAACTAAGCCGGCTATTTTTTGAGGCTTTCATTAACCAACTGCACAATATCCGCAATAAAATCCCCAATCAGAGGAAGATTAAGCAAGACAACCTGTCTTAACAAATAAATAAGCAAAGCACCTAAAATAGTAAAACCTATCGCCATCCCTAAGCCACGAGCAATTCCTGCTAAAAAATTTGTGTAGAGCATCCGCCGCCTATTGTTTAAGAACTCTACGTATTCCACCATTTTTATTTTCTCGATAGCCAGAGTTAATTTTTCTAATTTATTCTCCAAACTTTTAATTACATCCGGCTCTCCTTGATCGTGCATTAGTTACCCCCCACAAGCACTATCTTTCTCTACCCATATTCTATTTAGTACTTAGTAGTCTTTATTACTATTCTAGAGGTTTAGACAGAATCCTTTTCTAATTCATGACCAACTACTTTTTTAATTACTTAACGATAAAAGCGGTGCTGGAATTCTGCCGCCACGTTGAATAAAAGCTTCTGCACTATAAGAATGAAGAGACATCACAGGGGCTGTTCCTAAAAGACCCCCAAATTCTACCTTCTCCCCTACTTTTTTCCCCGGTACAGGTATAATTCTCACCGCCGTAGTTTTTTTATTAATCATCCCGATAGCCGCTTCGTCCGCGATAATAGCAGCTATTGTCTCTGCCGAGGTATCTCCCGGTACGGCAATCATATCCAGCCCTACAGAACAAACACAAGTCATGGCTTCCAGTTTATCCAGACAAAGCGCTCCTTCCTCAGCCGCTCTAATCATCCCGGCATCTTCACTTACGGGGATAAAAGCCCCACTTAAACCACCCACATAAGAAGAGGCCATCGCTCCGCCTTTTTTAACAGCATCATTTAATAAAGCTAACGCTGCCGTTGTTCCATGACCACCGACTTTTTCTAAACCCATCGCTTCAAGAATAGCAGCAACACTATCACCTACGGCAGGAGTAGGCGCCAAGGAAAGATCCACAATACCAAAAGGAATGTGCAGTCTTCGTGCCGTCTCTCTCCCCACAAGTTCCCCCATCCTGGTTATTTTAAAAGCTGTCTGTTTAATGATGGTCGCCAATGTGCCAAAATCCGCCGTGGGTTTTTCCTGCACAGCATGAAGAACAACCCCCGGACCACTAACACCTACATTAATGACTGTCTCCGGCTCCCCAAACCCATGAAAAGCCCCCGCCATAAAGGGGTTGTCTTCCGGAGCATTACAAAAAACCACCAGTTTGGCACAACCTAAACCATCTGCCTCTTTCGTCAATTCTGCTGTTTCCTTAATAATCTTCCCCATCAGGTAAACAGCATCCATATTTATGCCTGCTTTAGTCGTCGCTACATTTACCGAAGAACAAACCCGTTCCGTTTCCGCCAATCCTTGGGCAATGGAACTTAACAGACGGTCATCTCCTTTGGTAAAGCCCTTATGCACAAGTGCGGAAAATCCCCCAATAAAATTAACACCTACTTCACGAGCCGCCTGCTCCATAGCTTTAGCCAAAACTACATAATCCGCACTCTCACAAGCTTCTCCCACAATAGAGATCGGGGTTACCGCAATCCGTTTATTAATAATCGGAATCCCATATTCTCTAGAAATATCTTCCCCCGTTTGCACAAGTTTTTCTGCTTTCTGCGTAATTTTATCATAAATCTTCCGGGCTACTACGTGGATATCACTATGAGCACAATCCCTTAAACTTATGCCCAGCGTAATTGTCCGGATATCTAAATTTTCCAGCTGAACCATGTGGATTGTTTCCATGATTTCCTCAGGCATTAAACTCCTCGACATCTTCCCTTCCTCCTAAATGCGGTGCATAAATTTAAAAATATCTTCATGCTGAACCTTAATTTGCACCCCTATTTCTTCTCCTTTTTCTTTCAACAAACACTGCAGTTTCTGTAAATCAACGGCAGCCTGAGAAATATCTACAATCATAATCATCGTAAAAAAATCCTGGAGAATCGTCTGGCTAATGTCCAAGATGTTGACACGATAATCGGCTAAAACCCCGGAAACTCCGGCAATAATGCCGACCTTGTCCTCTCCCACAACAGTAACAATAACCCGTTGACTAGCTCTTTCCTGACCTTGTTTTTCCTTAGGGCACATCATCAACACTCCTCTAATTTTTAACGCCTTTATTATAACACATCAACATCTTAGATACTTCAAAGTTCGAGGCGTAAAATTCAAGCCTCGAACCTCGCATGAAGAGCTACACTAATCGCCGCTGCATAAATATCCTTACAGATATCAACAACCTTCTCTAATTGTTGTCTCTCTAATTTTTGGAGAGTATCTACCCCTTTTCCGGTAAGCACAAGGATTGTTTGCCAGTCCAGAAACAATAATTCCTGAAGATAGCGCTGATCAGTTATAAAATAACTATCCGGCAAATTAATTGCTTTTTCCTGTAAAAGAGCAGCTAACTCTTCTTCTCGTCCATTCCAGTACACCAAAGATAAGGTTTTATCTTTCAAGCTTGTTTGTAAAAGCTGATACTCCTGAAACTCAGGCGTAACCAGAACTAAAAGATATCCTCTCCTCCCTAAAAATCGCAAAGCGGGTAATGTTTCCGGATATATCTCTAGATTTCTTCTGGCCGTATTATTAAGAGTATAAGATGTTCCACAACCGGAAAAAAAGATAGCTTTAGCCATGTTAGATGCACCCCCGTCCCTTTAATATATGTGCAGAGACAAAATTGAGTGCATCACTAGATTTCCCTTTATATTTTATCGGTTTTAATCAGCTTTCCACCTCAAAACAGGTCGGCGTGCCGCCTGAGTTTCATCAAGCCGGCTAAGGGGAGTTTGGTGTGGTGCTTGATGCAATATTTCCGGATTTTCCTCAGCTTCTTGGGCGATTCTCGCCATCACTGCAGCAAACGCGTCCAGCGTACTTTTATTTTCCGTTTCCGTAGGTTCAATCATCAAAGCTTCAGCGACAATCAGCGGAAAATATACTGTCGGCGGATGGAAACCGTAATCAAGTAACCGCTTCGCGACATCAAGCGTCCGGATCCCCCCCTCCTTAGTCTTAGGGGGAGTAACTATAAACTCATGCTTACACAGACCGGCAAAAGGCTGCTCATAATCTTGTGACAGCAGCTTCAGAAGATAATTAGCATTAAGCACCGCCTTTTCACTAGCTTCTTTCAGCCCTTTTCCGCCCAACATCAAGATATACGTAAAAGCTTTCACCAACACACCGAAATTACCATAAAACGCTTTGACCCGGCCAATAGACTGTGGCCGCTCTCCATCAAAGCGATACCTCTGTTTTTGCCGGTCATAAATTATAACAGGTTTAGGCAAAAAAGGCTCCAGTTTTCTTTTTACCCCCACCGGTCCTGAACCGGGACCACCACCGCCATGAGGTGTAGAAAAAGTCTTATGCAGATTAAAATGAACAACATCAAAACCCATATCTCCCGGACGCGCATAACCCATAATCGCATTCATATTCGCCCCATCATAATACAAAAGCCCCCCGGCTTCATGTACGATTGCCGCAATCTCTGCAATTTGAGTTTCAAACAAACCCAGCGTATTAGGATTAGTGAGCATTAAAGCTGCCGTATCTTTACCCACAACCCTTTTCAGAGCTACAAGGTCTACTTCCCCTTGCCCATTGGAAGGGATCTGAATTATTTGACAACCAGCCAAAGAAGCCGTAGCAGGATTAGTCCCGTGTGCTGAATCGGGAATAAGCACTTTGTCCCGCTGCTGTTCACCTTGAGCCGCATGATAAGCCCTGATCAGCAAAAGTCCTGTCAGCTCACCATGAGCCCCTGCGGCAGGCTGCAAAGTAAAAGCGTCCATCCCGGCAATCTCAGCTAAATATTGTTGCAGCTTCACCATTAACTCCAACGCCCCCTGCACACTTTCTGCAGGCTGATCAGGATGAATCTGACTAAATCCCGCCAGATTAGCGGCATCCTCATTTATTTTAGGATTATATTTCATGGTACAACTGCCCAGGGGATAAAACCCTGTATCCACACCATAATTCAAACTAGATAAACGTGTATAATGACGCACTACTTCCACCTCTGTCAACTGAGGAAGAACCGGCGTTTTTTTTCTTCTTAATTTTGCAGGGATAGCTTCCTGAACAGAACAAGCGGGAACGTCTAATGGTGGTAAATAATGACCTCGTCTGCCGCTGACACTCTTTTCAAAAATGAGTTTTTCCACCACTTACACCTCCCCACACCTCAACTAACTGCTCTATTTCTTCTTTTGTCCGCATTTCCGTTACACATAAAAGCAGATAATTTTCCAACTCCGGATAATACCTGCCTAAATCAAGCCCCCCTAAAATACCGGCCTCCCAAAGACGCTGATTAATCAGGGCAGGTGCTTCTGCAGTCTGCACGACAAACTCTTGAAAAAAAGGAGCGGCAAAAGGCAATGAAACCCCCGGTAATTCAGCCAGCAGCTCTTTAGCATAATGGCTTTTCTGCCAACACTGCCTGCCCACTTCCTCTAAACCTTGTGGACCAAGCAAAGCTAAATAAATAGCAGCAGCTAAAGCACACAGGGATTGATTAGAACAAATATTGGAACCTGCTTTCTCCCGGCGGATATGCTGTTCACGCGCCTGTAAAGTAAGCACAAAACCTTCCCTGCCTAAACGATCCACCGTTTTACCCACAATACGACCGGGCAAACGTCGGACATACTTTTCTTGACAAGCCATAAAACCCAAATAAGGTCCGCCAAAACTAAGCGGAAGCCCTAAACTCTGCCCTTCGCCCACGGCGATATCGGCTCCTAATTCCCCCGGACTTGCTAATACGCCTAAAGCAAGAGGATCACAGCAAGCGATCAGTAACCCGCCTTGTTGATGAATAAGCTCCGCAAACTGCGCTAAATCTTCAATACTGCCCCAAAAATTAGGGCTTTGGATGATAACAGCAGCCACATCATTAGTTAACACACCAGCCAATTCATCAACAGCAGTTAAACCTTCCTGATAAGGCAATTCAATAATTTCCACCCCACGTCTAAAGAGATATGTCTTTAATGTTTCTCGATACTCGGGATGAACTAGAGAACTAACGGCAATCTTACTCCTTCCGGTAGCTTCTACCGCCATCAGAGCAGCCTCCGCAAGGGCTGTAGCCCCATCATAATGAGAAGCATTAGCTACACCCATTCCCGTTAGCTCACAGATACTGGTCTGATATTCAAAAATAGCCTGCAAAGTCCCCTGGCTTATTTCCGGCTGATACGGAGTATAGGCCGTGTAGAACTCGGAACGAGCAAGCAGATGTTTTACAGCCTTAGGCTGATAATGTTCGTAAGCCCCCGCCCCTCTAAAACAAAGATACTGCCCTGTATGCTTGTTTTTTTGGGCTAATCTCTCGACTTCTTCCCAAGCCTCTTTTTCAGAAAGACCTAACGGTAGCTGAAGCGGTCTATCTAAACAAAGTTCCCGTGGAATATCCCCAAAAAGTTCGTCCACAGAAGAAACCCCAATAGTTTTAAGCATGGTTTCTTCCTCGGCACGGGTGTGAGGCAAAAAAGGCATCTGTTTATTCCTCCTCAGCGACAAATTTTTCGTATTCACTAGCTGTTAAAAGAGCCTCTGCCAATTCCTCGATTTCTATCTCCACCAGCCAGCCTTCACCATAAGGGTCATCATTAAGCAATTCCGGAGCAGCAAACAGATTTTCGTTTACGCGCTTGACGATTCCCGCACAAGGTGCGTAAATATCGGAAACTGCCTTTACCGACTCTACTACCCCTAAGGATTCATTGGCTTTTAACTTTTTCCCAACCTCCGGTAAATCTACAAAAACAACATCACCTAAAGAATTTTGCGCATAATCAGTAATCCCGACGATACCTCGTCCTTCCTTAACCAAAAGCCATTCATGCTCTTCTGTATACTTTAAT
>Ga0265294_10003217_pt1 | contig 21014 bp, 20 predicted proteins | sample MunlanPumphouse3_FD_192504 | JGI IMG/M metagenome (GOLD analysis project Ga0265294, IMG submission 192504) | Groundwater microbial communities from a municipal landfill in Southern Ontario, Canada - Pumphouse #3 | ecosystem: Environmental > Aquatic > Deep subsurface > Groundwater | place...
GATAGATGGTGCTCGCGGTGTCATAATGAATTTTACCGGCGGTAAGGATATGAAATTGAAAGAGGTTGATGAAGCTGCTTCTGTTATAAGAGATGCAGTATCGCCTGATTCGGATATAATCTTCGGTGCTGTGATCGATCAGTCCCTTGAGGATGAGATAATGATAACGGTAATAGCGAGTGGGTTCGACAGAGACCTTTCATCCCCCGATGTTAAGGAACAGATCAAGAACAGAGATGCAAGAGCAGAGATATCAGGAGATGATATAACCCCTGAAACTGAGAAGAAAAGATTGGTCGACGTTCCGGACTTCCTTTCGGAGATAGATGATATTTCTGATAATAGTGATGATGTTATTGAAGAAGAGAGTGATTCAGAGAAACGGAACAATACAACGGGTTCAGGATTTATGACAGTTGGTGATGACGCCGAAGAAAGCTATGGCGTAAGACAGGCCGAAGATCCTAAAATCATTAAGGATAAGGACAAGAAACAGGGCAGAGGATTACCATGGTTTTTGCAGAATAATGGATAATGTTCTGATAACTGTTCTTTGTCGGAGGTAAAGAAATGAAATGCCCGTTTTGCGGTAACGATGAAGACAAAGTCATAGATTCAAGACCTGCTGACGAAGGTCTTGCAATCAGAAGAAGACGTGAGTGCATATCATGCGGTTCCCGTTTTACGACATATGAGAAAATAGAGAATCTTCCTTTGATGGTCATTAAGAAAGACGGAACCAGACAACCTTTTGACGGGGATAAGATAATATCAGGAATATTGCGTGCGTGTGAGAAACGTCCTGTTTCTGCTTCACAAGTAGAAGCGCTTGTTCGCTCGATCGAAGAGAGTCTTCAGAATTCGCTCAAACGTGAGATATCTACCAGCGAGATCGGTGAGATGGTTATGGAGCACCTTAAGAAGCTTGATGAAGTGGCTTATGTAAGGTTTGCTTCTGTATACAGACAATTCAAAGATGTGAATTCCTTTTTCCTTGAACTCACTGACATGTTGGAGAAACGTGAATAAACAACATTATGGAGGGCATGACATGAAAAGAATTCTGGTTATCGATGAGGATCCTGCAATTGTGGATTTTCTGAGTACGCGATTTGAAGAGGATGGCTTTGAGGTAATGGGGTGCAAGGATCTGACAAATGCTCTGGAGTGTTTTAATAAGTATTCGCCGGATCTGTTGCTGCTTGATGTTGTACTAACGGGAGCTGATGGTTTCGAGATATGTAAAGAGATCAGAAAGTTCAGTGATACGCCAATTATTATGCTTACATCACGAGGTGATGTTTATGACAGGATAGTAGGTCTGGAGCTTGGTGCTGATGATTATCTTCAGAAACCGTACGAACCCAAAGAACTGCTGGCAAGGATAAAGGCCGTTCTCAGGCGTTGTGAAACCTGCAAGGCGTCTTCTGCTGATAACCGTGAGGCAACTAATATGCCGGAAGTTATTGATTATCCCGGATTGAGGATAGATAAGACACGGTATATAGTTACAGTTGCCGGGAATAAAATCGAAATGCCTCCCAAGGAACTGGAATTGTTGTTTTTTCTGGCATATCATCCCAACAGAGTTTTCACAAGGGAACAACTACTGGGGAATGTATGGGGCTATGATTTTTTCGGTGAATCCAGGACAGTCGATGTCCACATCAAGCGTATAAGAGAGAAGGTCGAACCTTTAAGCGAGAAATTCAATTGGAAAATATGTACTGTCTGGGGAGTTGGATACAAGTTTGAGATCAATGACGACAACTGAAACAGACTACTCGGATATAGAGATACGAAAGAAACTGGCGCTTAGGGTCACTGATGAGCTATGGCAGCTATATCCTGACGCTGAGTGTACTTTGGATCACATCTATGAACCCTGGAAGCTTTTGGTTTCAGGAATTCTTGCGGCCCAATGTACGGACGCGAGGGTGAATCTTATTACGCCCGGACTTTTCAGCAGATACCCTACAATAAATGATCTTGCTGATGCTGACACTGCAGAACTTGAGGAAATTATAAGAAGCTGTGGATTTTATAGGGTCAAGGCATCTTCTATTACGAGGAGTATGCAAATGCTTGTATCGGATTTCAAAGGAACGGTTCCGGCTGAATTGGAAGATTTGCTGAAGCTGCCCGGTGTTGGAAGGAAAATCGCTAATCTTGTTTTGGGTGATTCATACGGTATACCGGGAATAGTGGTGGATACACATTGTGCTCGAGTATCCGGACGGATAGGCTTTACGGATTCTTCTGATCCCGTTAGGATAGAGAAGGACCTGGTTTCTGTTATACCTGAGAACAGATGGATCGGTTACGGACACAGGGTCGTAGCACACGGCAGGGCTTTGTGTAAAGCCAGAAATCCGTCTTGTGATCTTTGCTCTTTGAGGGAATACTGCAGAAAAGGAAGAGAAGAAATTGGAGCAGGCAAATAGTACTTTCTCCGGTATTCCCGGCATATCGGCTAAGAGAAGACAACTCCTTCATAAACTTGGGATATATTCTACCGGGGACCTTGTGGGGTTTTTCCCGAGAGGATATGAAGACTGGAGGAACTCCGGTTCTGCTGATTTGAACTCTGATGAACCTGTTTCTTTCAGGGCATATATTGACAGCGAGCCTGTACTCAGGCATAAGGGTAAAATGAGTATTCTGAAAGTTACGCTCAGAGATGAAAGCGGGACACGTATTTTTTCGACTTGGTTCAACCAACCGTATTTTCAGGATCGTCTTATTAAAGGAAATGCATATATCTTTCGCGGGAAGATCAGAAGAAACGGTATATCGGCTGAGATAGTAAATCCCTCGTTCGAATCAACCGAAAGTGATGACAGGGTCGTTATTAAGCCGGTTTATCCTCTTACTTCGGGACTGACACAAGGTGTTATAAGAAAACTTGTATGGACAGCACTGGAAATTGAACTACCTCAAATAAATGACTGTCTTCCTGATTGGATCAGATCAAAATATAAGTTGTGCAGTTCCGTTTACGCTTATGAAAAGATACATCTACCTAAGGATGTTGAGGAGTTTGAGATCGCAAGGAGGAGACTGGCTTTTGAAGAATTGTTTATGATCCAGGCCGGGTTGAAGCTGGTTAAGAGCAATTTAGCTTTAAATAGCAATGCGTGGAGTATCAATCCTCCAAAGGGAGCAATAGAAGGATTCTGCAGATCCCTTCCGTTCGACCTTACAAAATCACAGACAGAAGTCATATCAGAGATAATGAAAGATATGTCGGGTGATATACCTATGAGCAGACTTGTGCAGGGAGATGTTGGTTCCGGTAAAACAGTTATATCCGCAGCAGCAATTGCGGCATGCATGTATTCCGGTCATCAATCCGCTTTAATGGCTCCCACATCTGTCTTGGCGAATCAGCATTACAATACTTTTCTGAAGTTTTTCCCTGATGATAATGAAAAGATCGCTCTTCTTACAGGGAGTGTCACAGGTCGGAAAAGAAAGGATATACTTGAACGACTTGAGAACGGAAGCATTTCATTGCTTATCGGGACACATGCTGTCATAAGCGATAATGTCAGGTTCAGGGATCTTGCTCTCGCAGTAACAGATGAACAGCATAGATTCGGGGTTGATCAGAGAAGCAGACTCGGGAAAGGTGAAGATAAAGTTGCGCATGTTCTTGTTATGTCAGCAACACCGATCCCGCGTACTCTTGGATTTGTGTTATACGGAGATCTTGATATATCAGTCGTTAAAGGACTGCCCGGAGGGCGTAAGCCTGTTGAAACATATACGTCAACATCGAGGGATGATCCGAGGGTTTATGCCCTTATATATAAACATATAAATGAAGGCAGGCAGGCTTATATTGTTTGTCCGATGATCGAGGCAACAATGGAGTCAGATCTGTTGTCCGTGAAAGAGTTGTATGAGGAACTTAAAGGAAGAGTTTTCAGAGATGTTTCTGTTGGATTGCTTCACGGTGCTATGAAATCAACCGAAAAGGATGAGACGATGCGCTCTTTTATGAACGGAGATATAAAGATTCTTGTAAGCACTACCGTAATAGAAGTCGGTGTCGATAATCCCAATGCTACTATCATGCTTGTACAGAATGCCGAACGATTCGGACTTGCTCAATTGCATCAACTGCGAGGTCGCATAGGAAGAGGAAGTCACAGATCGATTTGTATTCTTAAGAGTGATGCGGACCAACAACAGGCTAAAGAAAGGCTGAAGATCCTGTGCAGAAGCTCTGATGGATTCGTGATAGCGGAGAAGGATCTGCAGATGAGAGGTACGGGTGATTTCTTCGGAACACGTCAGCACGGTATACCCGATCTAAAGATAGCTAACCTTTATACTGATACGGATTTGCTGGAAGAAAGCCGGGCAGCTCTAAATGAGATGTTCAGTCAGGATCCGCTTCTTGGCAAGATTGAAAACAGGAGCATTCTGCCTCATGTGAAACAGAGATTCGGAGGGCTTATAGAAAGTATCGGTTTATGATTTCTTATTCTCAACAGCTCCGGATGTTGCATTTGTTGCAATAGACTGGTCATTTTCCTGAGCAGATCTTATTTCGCGGGTGTGGTCCTTTATTCCTTTTCCGAACTTATAACCTTTCTCAAGCAGGGACTTTACCTCAGGATGGTTTTTCCTTGCATAATTAACTGAGTGCGTACCTTTAAGTATTCCGTGCGCATATGCTATTCCGGATAATCCTATTCCGGCAAAAGCACCGACCAATATCCCGGCAATAAATCCGGTTATAACACTGAAGGCAGTCAGGATGGCTGACAGTAAAGATATGAAAAGTAAAGTACATGATAATGCAAAGGCAATTACTGATAGTCTGTGTTTCGACTTGCACAACTGGCATCTGCTTACATCAACGTTGTGAAGAACGTATTTGACTTTAGTTATTGATTCGGACGTTGTTGCATCTACTTCTCCGTACAGTTTCAGATTCAGGGCTTTCTTGGGATCAGACTCAATAACTTCGCAAAACCAGCATTTCATAAGAACCTCCATACTTATCCATATTTATCCTATTAGGATCATTTGATTATTTCTCTGTTAATATTATACTATATTATACATGTTTATTCGGAGGAATCGCTAATGCCAAGAGTTATATCCGGATCTGCAGGAGGACGAGCTCTTTCTGCACCGAACGGATCAGACACAAGACCTACTTCAGACCGGGCTAAAGAAGCACTTTTCAGTATACTTGGTGATAGAGTTTCGGAAGCGGTATTTCTTGACCTTTTCTCCGGAACGGGTCAAATAGCTATAGAAGCACTCAGCAGAGGAGCTGCTTATGCGGTTTTAGTAGATTCAGCGCGTAATAGTATCAGATGCATCAAGGATAATATAGGGAAATGTGGGTTTGAAGAGAACTCACTTGTGGTCTGTGATGATGTGTTGAGATTTGTCAGAAATTACGGGAAGCAGATTTTATTCGATTTAGTTTATATCGATCCTCCGTATGCTGATGCCGTATCTTATTTTCGAAAGATCGGTTTATATCTGGATGAGAACACAATGCTGAACAATGATGCGATAATAGTGCTCGAACATGATTCAAAGTGCCATCCGGATGATTTTGTAACAAATCTGAAACTAAAGCGCTGTTGTAAGTATGGTACCGTCATGTTATCATTTTATGAAAGATATGCCCCAATTGACGAAAGTTGTAGTGCCGGAGGTTCAGACAAGAAGTGAAGACTTTCATTTATCCAGGAACATTTGATCCGTTTACAAACGGGCATACTGATATTGCAAGACGTGCGATTTCGATTTGTGATAAGCTGTATGTTGCTGTTTTAACTAACAGTACCAAGAAGACTTCATTTTCTGTCGACGAACGGATATATATGGCAAAGCGTTCTCTTGAGGGTATTCCGGGAATAGAAGTAGAATCGTTCCGGGGACTTCTCGTTGATTATTTTAAATTGAAAAATGCAGATGCTGTGGTCAGAGGATTGCGCAGTGAATCTGACTTCAGGTATGAGGCTGAACTTACAGCCGCAAATAAACTGTTGTGTCCGGATTTTGAAGCAGTATTGATGCCTTGCAGGATGGATCTTGCTTTTACAAGTTCAACTATTGTAAGAGAAGTTGCTTCATATGGAGGGGATGTTTCAGGAATGATACTTCCTGAGTTGGCTCCCATGATTTTGGATAAATTCAAGCGCTGAAATGTTTTTTGCGTTGAGGAGAATTATATGCATACAGGTGACACGAAAAAGAAAGTAAATGAATATGAAGGTGCACATGACAGTGATGAAGACCTCTATGATCTGATAGACAGACTTGAAGTATCTGTTGATCAGGCAAGATCACTTCCATTTTCAGATAATTGTATAGTAGACAGAGAAGAAATACTAATACTTATTGGAATGGTCAGAGAGCATCTTCCCAATGAAATCAGACAAGCTAAACTCCTGCTTGACCAGAACAGGCACATAATAGCTGAAGCACGTAAGGAAGCTGAAAGCATTATGCGTGAAGCTGAAATGCGTATGACTGCTATGATAGATGAGCATGAGATCACACGAAAGGCTAAGCTTGAAAGAGACCAGATACTTGAGAACGCTAATACTTCAGCTCAGAATATCAGGAAGAAATCAATGGATTATGCGAAGAAGAAACTAACAGATCTCGAAGAGGAACTTACTGAAATGCTGGTCACTGTTCAAAGGAATAAGAAGGAATTAAAATAAATTTTATAGAAAGAAGGACTTGAAATGCCTGCTAAAGAAATCACATATGAGATAGTTGAACAAATCGGAGTTATAAGCTCTTCACCTAAAGGCTGGAATCGTGAAGTGAACATCGTGAAGTGGAATAACGGTAATCCTAAACTCGACGTCAGAGATTGGGCACCTGATCATTCTAAAATGGGCAAAGGTATATCACTTAAGAATGAGGAAGTGGCTCTGCTTAAAGCACTTCTTGAGGATCTGGAACTGGATAAAATATCATAATGTCAACTGTTTATATACCCCGGCATATTCTTTTGTCGGTAGAAAAGCCTGCCAGATATGTCGGCGGAGAATGGAACAGCGTCTTAAAGGATGTTCATGATGTTTATATCAGGACAGCTCTGTGCTTTCCTGATACATATGAGATCGGGATGTCTCATCTTGGTATGAAAATACTGTATCATATGCTGAATGAAAGAGATGATGTGTTCTGCGAAAGAGCATATATGCCCTGGACTGACATGATGAGCAGGATGAAAGAAGATAACATTCCGCTTTATACTCTTGAAACAAAGACTCCTCTTAATGAGTTTGATATCGTAGGCTTTACACTTCAATATGAGATGTGTTACTCAAATGTTCTTCATATGCTTGATATGGGTGGAATACCTGTTTATGCGAAAGATAGAAAACAGGATGACCCTATAGTAATTGCCGGAGGTCCATGTGCTTTTAATATTGAACCAATGGCTGATTTTTTCGATGCTGTATTTATCGGTGAGAGTGAAGATCAGCTAAGTAAATTTTCCGATCTTTACCGTGAGTATATTCTCCGAGGAAAAGATACATTTGACAGGGATGGATTTCTGGCTGAAGCAGCATCATCCATACAGGGTATTTATGTTCCGCGGTTTTATGAGGTCAAGTATAATGATGATGAAACGATACGGTCGATCAGAGCTTATTCGCAGGATGTGCCTGATGTAATAACTAAAGCATTGATAATTGAACCGGATAAAGCTTACTTTCCTGTTAACCTAATAGTACCTAATACTGAAGCTGTCCATGACAGAGTATCTTTGGAATTGTTCAGAGGTTGTACAAGAGGTTGCAGATTCTGTCAGGCCGGTTTTGTAACAAGACCGGTAAGAGAAAGAGATCCGGGACTTTTACTTGATATTGCTCTTAAATCGCAGAAAGCTACCGGTTATGAAGAGATAGGATTATTGTCTCTTTCCACGAGTGATTATTCGGGGTTCAAGGAACTTGCTTCTTCATTGATAGAGAATACAGAGGGGACGAATACAAGCATATCACTTCCCTCACTCAGACTGGATTCTTTTACCGCAGATATTCTGGAAAAGGCTTCAAAGTCAAGAAAGAGCGGACTGACATTTGCTCCTGAAGCCGGAACTCAGAAACTTAGAAATGTTATTAATAAGAATATTTCTGATAATGATCTGAAAGATGCTATGGAAATCGCATTCAGCGGAGGAAGAAATACTGTTAAACTCTATTTTATGCTTGGATTGCCTACTGAAGATGATGATGATATCGATGGGATCAGTATTCTTGCTCACGATATTGTCCGGTCATACTGGCAGATCCCCGGTGAAACCAGGCGTCGTAAGCCTGAGATCACAGTTAGTGCTGCAATGTTCATACCTAAACCTTTTACACCATTTCAATGGGAGTCACAGGATCAGCTTGATGAATTGTACAGAAAGCAGAATTATCTCAGAGATAAACTCAAGAGTAAATACATTAAATTTCAATGGCACGGATCTAAATCATCAGTATGGGAAGCTGTTCTTGCAAGGGGTGACAGGAGATTATCCAAGGTCATTTACAGGGCTTTTCAGGAAGGATGCTGCTTTGATGCGTGGGATGATAAATTTGATTTTGAGGCATATGAAAGAATCATGAGCGAAGAAGGTCTGGATATTTCATTTTATGCCAACAGAAAGCGTCTCTTTGATGAGGTCCTTCCATGGGATCATATCAGCTGCGGAGTATCAAAGGAGTTTCTTATAAATGAGAACATAAAAGCTCACTCGGGAGTAACGACTGATGAGTGCAGATCGATATGTTCAGGCTGTGGTGCTGCTGCTTTCGGCGGAGGTGTGTGTTTTGAGTAAATACAACATAACTTTGCCGGTATCACCAAACTTAAGAAAGAACGAACCGGATATAACAAAGGTCATAAGATTCAATTTTTCCAGAAGGGGTGCTCTGATATATATTGCTCATTTGGATATGTTAAGACTTTTCGAACGTGCTCTTATAAGGAGCGGTCTGAAATTCGTTTCATCACAAGGCTTTAATCCCAGACCACTTATGGTCTTTGCCCTGCCCGTGGGAATTGGTGTCGAAGTCGATAACGATTTAGTTGAAATAACATTTTATGGTGGACCGGATACTGAACAGGCAGCGGATAAGTTAAACGCTTCTATGCCACCGGATATTCGAATAACTAATGCTCATTATGAAGATCGGGCGTCAGGAAGTATTATGGCAATGGTCAATAGTGCTGAATATACCTTTATGCACAAGGATTTAAGCAGGATCGTCAGAACTGCTATGTGTGGAGAAGTTCTAAACGTAACTAAGGGATCTAAAGGAAAAGGCGGAAAAGTTAAAGATGTAGATATAAAGCCATTGATACACAAACTCGATTTTCCTGATGATAATACTATTAAAGCAGTATTCAGTGCAGGCAGTAAGAACAACCTAAGACCGGATCTTTTCTTGAAAGCCTTAACAACAGACAGCGGGTTCAGTCTCAAGAACGCACTCGATACTGTTATTATCAGAAACCGTATATTTCTTGAAGGTGATCATCAGGTTGCTGAAAAGTAGTATTCCTTATCAGCGAAACTGATGCAGCAATTGTCAGGAAGGATGTACTCCTGACCTTTCTTCAGCCTCTTACCGTCAATAAATGTTCCGTTATGTGAACCAAGATCCTCAATGAAAAAGGTATTCTGACGTCTCATTATTCTGGCGTGTGACCGCCCCACTGATGATACATCGATTTTGAAATCAACTTTCGACCCATCTCTGCCTATCAGAAAATCATCACTTAAGATGAACCCTTTGTGAGCGCTTCCTTCTTCAGCTGTACCCGGAAGCCCTGAACACAGCATCGCTATTCTGCTTTTCTCTTTCACAGCTTCAAGAAGAACGGTTTTCTCTGAATAACTGTTTGTTTGATGGTTATCTCTGTATTTCTTCCTCTTGTCAGATGATTCAATTATCAGTTTGCGAAATGGGGAAGAACGATCTGATGCTACATAAATATCAGCTCCGAATAGCAAGACCAACATCAATATCACAAAAGTCATTACCGGTGCAGGAGATGAGAACAGATACAGATTGATAAGCAAATAAACAGACGCTGTGACTATGAATAATTGTGAAGCAATTAGAATGCATATAGATACAGAAGGATTTATATTAAGTTTCGAAGACTTTGCTCTCCCTGACTCAGGCATATCAGTTTTACTTTCTCTCATCCGCTTTAGGATGGTCAGGCATTCATCAGGTTTGTACAGGTCCATTCCTTTGAGTAAATCAAATTCGCAGGAAGTGGGTTCATTTTCTTCAGCGTACAAAGTGAAAAAATCTATCAGTTCATCACAGAGATAAGCATGGTGATGGATGGTTTGGGTATCTCTAACAGGTAAGTATTTCATTAACACATTTCCTTGAGAAATATGATCGACAGTATCATGTATGAAGATATCATCAGGATGTGTGATGATGCATGCGGGATCTAGAAGTTTATTAATGCACCAAGCAGCGTTGCCGATTATCTTTTCAATGATATTAATGATTGTTTCTCGGGAAAAAGCGGTAACTAAAGACGGATCAGTCAATCTCGTCATAGCATTTGTATTGAACTTGATATCAGTGCCGTCAGAATCCGTGAAAATAAATATCTCAACAAACCTATCCTGCTTCTCAGAGAAGATCACATCTATCTGATAAAACGCGATATTATGTGAATCTGTGGTATCTATATGGATCACATCGCCTGACATCAGTCTGATTCTCCGCTTACTTCTGAAAACTCCGAAAAAGACGATTCGCTGAAGACTGAATCCAGCAAGTTCTGAGCATAGGATATTATAGCAGTTCTGAACATCATTGCCAGTATGATAAGTACTGCAGTAATAAGCACTATCTCAACAGTTCCAAATCCTTTTTTGTTTCTTCTCATTAAATAGACCTCCTTTTATCGTTTATATGATCCCTGAAGATATTAGTGAAGGCAACACAGATACAGCTGCTATACATATGAACTGTATCAGCATTGGCAGAAGAAGCTTTGAACTAACGATTTCAGCTTGCCTTCGCGCTGTGTTTCTTGCTCTGTTCCAACATGCAGACCTGTGAAGCTTAATTACAGAAAGTGTATCGGAGTTACCGGTCATATGATAACCTGATAATCCAAGAAAAACTGCTGAGATTTCAGGTGAATTGATCCTTATTGCATAATCTTCCAGGATTTTAGATACAGAACCCCCAAGGTTAACAGCCTTGGACAAAGCGGAGATCTCAGCTGAAACAGGTGAGTTTATACCGGAATATATTTCAGCACACTTATCTATTGCTTGTGGTATGTTGATTCCGCAAGATATCAAAGTTTCAAGGAGACTTATGAAACCCGGGTAGTCAAGTTCTCTGTAACGCTGTAGTTCGGAAGATTTCTTGTGGATATCATGATCATGTGCAAAATATATCGATATACCGGATAAAAGGCATACAAACGGATGGATCCCGGACAGACAAGATAATGTGATCAGAAACAGTATTATGATAATTAGTAAGAACTTAATGACCCAATATTGGATCTCATTATTCGGATCACCATAATTGATTCGCTCAAAGTCCTTCATTCCGGACTGAAAATATCTTGATTTCAGTTTCTGTGATATGATTTGGGCGAGTGTTTTAAGTTTTCTCGTCAGTGCATTTCTTGAAACGATAATCTTTCTTGCTGTTGATATCATAAAAATCCCATGTGACTTGCGGTTTACCGAGTCAAAAGTTGAATTCATGTCAGCGTTGAATTTAATACAGACTGCAACAGAAATAACTGATATTGCAAGAATAATAATAAAAACCAAATGTGCCCAGGAACAACTCCAGACAGAAGAAAAATATCCCGGGAAGCACAAATGCAGATTCCATGTTACAGCGAAAGGCATTAAAGACATAATAACGCCTTCAGTGCGCTTCTGAGAGAGTTCTGATGAAATATCTCTTGCAGAAGTAATCATGTCAGTAAGCATTTCAGCATTTTGTTGAAGCACATATGTTATATTATTACCAATAGTATCAGAAGCAGAAATCATATCAAACACCAGACCCGCTTCAGGACAATCGATCGAACACCCAAAAGAACGCAGACGTTCATTAAAAGATACCCCCAACCTGGCAGCGTGAAGATAACTTCGTGCAGCTCTGATCACTTGTGAGTTTTCTCCGTATAATATTACAAGATCTTTAATGGAACTGCTGACAGCGTTGCTGAATGATTCACCGGAGACAGTTGAAGTATAGAGTGATTCGATAAGACTTCTTAGTTCTGTTCGGGCTCTCAAAGAAGTGCGTGACCTTATTAATCTTTTCACTGAAATAAAGACCGGCACGGATAATACTACTGAAAGAAACATTCTGATGATCATACTATTTGAAAATGGTTCAGACAGTACAAACAGCAGCAAGGGAATCGTCACAGCCATGAAAAGATTTATCGTTTTAGTTGCAGTATTCAATTTCAAATTCTCCTTTCGTGTATCCGGAGATATTTATGATTTCAGCAATATGTCTAAGCTTGTTTTCTCCTCGCTCAAGGTGGACAACCGTATCTATTGCTGAAGCTATCTGGATATTTACAAGTTCGGCAGGGTGACCCGAGGATGAGCGCACCATTACACAAAGTCTGTTTAACATGTCTTCGGCAGAGTTGCTGTGTCCGGTACTCAATGAACCCTTGTGACCTGTGTTCATAGCCCAAAGCATATCTGCTGCTTCACTTCCTCTTACTTCTCCAACGATTATTCTGTCAGGACGCATTCTCAAAGCACACCTTATAAGGTCGGAAATCGTAATTCTTCCGCTTTTATCCGCAAAAGGATCTCTGGTCTGAAGTCTTACAAGATTTGGAGAACCGCTTAGCTTTAGTTCAGGTGAATCTTCGATCACAATTATACGTTCTGAAGCAGGAATAAATTCAGACAAAACATTTAGAAACGTTGTTTTACCTGTACCTGTTCCGCCTGATATAAAGATGTTTCTCCTTGCAGTGACACTGCCGCTAAGATAATCCGCCTGTCTCTCACTTAGAAATCCGCAAGATATAAGTGTGCTCATATCGTGCCCTGTTGTTGTGAATTTTCTGATACTGAGAAGCGGTCCGTCAACTGCGACAGGAGGTATTACCGCATTTGCTCTTGATCCGTCTGACAGAGTAATATCAGATATCGGGTCTTTTGCGGTAACAGATTTCCCGCACGATTCAAAAATTCTGTGGATCAGATTGATCAAATGTTCATGATTTTCAAAATGTTCACTGTACTCTTCTAATGTTCCTGATTTCTCGAAAAAAATATGCTCAGGACCATTAACAAGAATATCAGTTATGTGAGGATCATCCATCAATGGCTGAAGGATATCATATCCTTTCAATCTGGCAAATATTCGTTCAGCAATACAAGCTTTATCTTTGATACTGTATTTCTTAGGTCCGAGTACGCCTGAAACAGCGGAAGCTATAGCCCGGCGGTATGACCCGTCAGAGTAATCCGGCCTTGTTGCGAGATATTTATCGATCAATGATGTTATAAGTTCATGGTCCTGCTTATTTAGTTCTGTCATCTGAAACTCCGTATTTCTCTTCCTCATATCTTTCGGTGTATTGCCGGACTAAACATGTTCCGGGCAGATTAAGTAGTAATGACGATATCTCCTTGTTGTATTCATTATTTCTGAAAAGCTCCTCAGAATTTAAAATATTCAATTTTCCGCATATAGTCGCTGCTGTAAATACATGTGAAAATGGCATATTGATCATGCAGAGTATGGCGTAATGATTTCCTGAACCTCTGGAATTCCATTCAGAAAAAGTCAGAATGAATCTTCTTATCATTGCAGCACTGCATTCATATATGTCATCTGAGTTAGTAAATGGGCGAAACCGGTAAGTATTTTCAACTGAAGGCTCAATGTAAATGCCCATATCTTCTGCAGGCATTTCATCATTCATTATTCGTGCAAAAACATCTGAAAGAGTATCGACTTTCAAGTTGTTAGAATCATATGGAAGAATATTACAGTATCGCGGACATATTTCTGCGATTACAGGAATTCTTCCTTTGTGAAGTTGAATACCTGCCTCTTTCAGTACTTCATTAGTGAAATAAGGCGGAGCAGCATTTCCGGTGAAAATACAAACCGGAATGTCAACAGAAGAAAAATCTGACCGGCCTGATCTGTCGGTAAGACATTCAACATATTTGATAAACTTCGTAGGATCTGAATACTTGTATACAGCGTTTATCTCATCCTTAGCAATATAATCTTTATTATCAAATATCAGTACATGTTTAGCTGAAGGAAAGATATTTCTGACACCCGGGTCTGATGAAAAAATAATTGCTCCGGGACCATCTGTTATTAAATCTACCGAGTTCATAGTAAAAACCGCGTCAGGAAATATAACCGATAATATTGAAGACAGTGTTGAAACATAGTGAAGATCCGGATCTATGAAATGAATATTAAGCATGAATCCCTCCAAGTAACAGAACGATATCATGATTCTAATCCTTTATTCACATAGTGGTATCAAAGAAAATCAGATAAATACAGACAAAAAGCGAGGAATTTCAGCAGAAGATCGACAAGAAGTCTCCGTGATCCCGTTGATTCTGATGCCTTCTGATAAAAGATCCGTAAGCATTGATATAAGATTGCGGTCAATGATTTGTCCCGGTATAAGAAGAGGTATACCGGGTGGGTAAATTGCGCAAGGTTCACTTATAACGCGGTTTTCGGAGAGTTTCAATTCAATACTCTCAGCGCCATCAGACTTAAAGTGGCTCTCTGACGGAGAGAAGGGAATTCTGCAAGATACATTCAATATTTCAATGATTTTATCCTTTAAATGAACGCGTCTTGAAAAATCAACAAAATTTCGTTCGATTTGTTCCTTGTCAGACATTGATTCCTCATAAACTTCTGTTAAAACTCCTGCAAGTTTCCTGAAGTCATCCTCAGTGTTGTTGAACTTACAAATCAAGACGATATCCGTAAGATCATAAAACTCGGGATATATTCCTTCTGAATTAAGTCTTTCTACCATATAAGTGATATCTACTGAAACTGCCCCGGGTGTGATACAGATCCTCATGGGATCTCCTTGAAAAGATGATAAACAGTTTCTAATGTTTTCCGGTAACATAGAATGAAAAGCTCTTATCATTTCTGTTGAATTGGATATCAATGAATTACCCTTAGTTGACATCAGTGCACGTGCATAATCAAGAGTTGCAGCAATAAGGAAGGATGGGCTTGTTGTTGAAACAGCTTTAAGTGCTCCGGCAAAAATTTTAGCAGACTCCGGTTTCTTTCTCAAAAATCCTTTGGAAATATGAAGCATAGCACCCTGTGTGAGTACAGGTAATGTCTTGTGTGCACTGTGTATAACTACATGTGCACCTTCAGAAAGAGCAGATGACGGCATAAGAGCAGGAGCAAAGCAAAAGTGTGAACCGTGAGATTCGTCAACAACAACAGGCATACCGCGAGATTCGGACATATGTATAATATTACTGATATCATCTGCTTTGCCGTAATAATCCGGCCTTGTAACAAAAACCAGTGCAGCATCAGGGTACTCATTTATTAGTTCAGGGATATCCGGGATAAACGCGAAAACCACTTTTATGCCATATAACCTGCATGCATTAAGCAAAGAGGAGTGAGATTTACGGTCAGCAATAATGATATCTCCCGGTGAAGCAAGAGAAATCAATGAAGCATGTACAGCTATACTTGCTCCGGTCGTTATAAAGAAGGTCATTCCGGCCCCGAAAGTTTCAGCGGCAAGACAGGAAGCTGTTCGGAACGCTTCTCCGGGGTCATTCAGATCATCAGTAAGGGAGAACTCCGTAGTGTCGATCTTGAGAGCATTTTCTCTGAGCCAATCAGAGAATCCCAACGAATTAGTGTGTCCCGGCATGTGAAAAGATATTGTTTCAGCCGATATACACTTCTTGAGCATGTCTATAATAGGGGTTTGACCATTATCTGATCCGGTCGGCATTTGAAATCAGTCTATCCGTAAATTGTGGATCTCGGCAATTTCAAGCCAGATCTCTTTCTCAATACGCTCGTTATCTTTGCACACATCCTCGTAAGTTTCCTCGATCCTGACTTTCTTGTCAGTCCAACGGTTAGTGGGTCTTGAAGGCTTGGCCGGCCTGTAGTTAGTATTATTGTTTGCACGAACCTGAGTTGAAGGTGATTTAGATTGTTGTGAAGTCTGCACGGGTTTTACGGGTGCCTGGACAGGATCCGGCACTGAAGGAGTTTGTGAAGATGCTCTGGCAGCCTTTTCCGGGTCATAAGGACGAGGTTTGCGTCTTCTGTTATTATTACGTTTAGGACGATATCCTCCGTTTGATGATGAGTTTCTGTTCCCGGAATTTCCGTTTCCTTGTGAACGTTCCTGTGGGTTGTTGCTTCGTTCGCGTTGTTTATTCGAGTTCTGATCCATTGCTTTCCTCCGTAATATCGTATATGTATTGTAACCGATTTCTATGATTCTAACAACTGCAATGAAATTCACAATTGTTAATATTATATGTAAAAAATACTCATGTGTTTACCAACTGAGGTCAAAATGATGTATTATAAATAAATAGTAGAAGATAAAGTTTGGGGGGATCATATGTTTGATGAAGAAATGAACAAACAGGAAATAGAAGAAACTCAGGAAACTCAGGAAACTCAGGAAACTAAGGAAATGCAAGAGACACAAGAGACACAAGAGACACAAGAGATACAAGAGACACAAGAGATACAAGAACCTGAACCCCGAAAATTGAAAGGGAGAAGGTACAGAAAGATAAAGAAACCTGAAGACAGAGAGAAGAATGCAAGAAACTTCAGACTTGCATTGGTTTTTGCCTGTGTAATAATAGCAACAAGTTTAGTGACCAGCGCTGTATCGTATCAGTTGTTCTCATATTATTCTGAAAAGGGAGACTCATTATCTGAATCATCATCAGAGCCTTTATTTAATGAAGGTTCTTCAAATTCATCATCAACAATAACTTCGGATATCTCAACGGATGAAGGTGATGTACTTTCTATAGCTCAAGTCAATATAAAGGTAGGTCCTTCGGTTGTTTATATAGGAACTACTTATAAGGTGCAGAATGTTTTCGGCAGGAATGAAACAGCCGGAGGATCAGGCTCAGGAGTTATTCTGAATAGAGAAGGCTATATAGTTACTAATCATCACGTAATAAATGGAGCGGAATCAATAACAGTTAAGCTAAACACGGGAGACAATTATGAAGCTGAGCTGATTGGATCAGATGCACAGGCAGATCTTGCTGTTCTGAAGATAGAGGCTGATGATCTGAAACCGGCTGAACTGGGTGATTCATCTAAGCTTCTTGTGGGAGATCTGGCCGTTGCTATCGGAAATCCTCTTGGTACACTTGAAGGAACTCTTACTGCAGGAGTCATAAGTGCTTTGAACAGAACAATTACTATAGACGGAACAGACATGACTCTGATACAGACAGATGCTGCTTTGAACCCGGGCAATTCCGGTGGGGCACTTGCTAATGATAAGGGACAAGTAATAGGAATAGTCAACGCTAAGACAAGTTCTGTAGATGTAGAAGGTCTTGGTTATGCCATACCGATAAATGAGGCAAAATTGGTAGTAGATGATCTTGTGAACAAGGGATACGTAAGCGGAAGACTTCTGATCGGGATATCTACTAAAGATATAACTGAGGAACTGGCTGATTATTATGAACTGCCGGTGGGAGTTTATATAGTACAGGTTACTCCCGGCTCTCCGGCAGCTAAGGCCGGACTTATGGAAGGTGATGTTATAATTGGTATCGATGGTGAAGATATTAAAACCAGTGACGAAATATTGGATGTCCGTGACAGCCATATAGCAGGTGACAGTATCAAGATCCTTTTCATGAGGGATGGGCAGGAGAGAGCAGTAACGCTGGTTTTCGAAGAATACGTACCTGGTTGACCTGGTTTTCATAAAACAGAATATAGAGTATAATATATCTATTAACGCGGCCCGATGATGAATCGGGTCGTTTGCAAGGAGTGGAATTGAATGCTGGATATCAATATGATTCGTGAAAACCCGGGGTACGTCAAGGAAGGTCTTTCCAGAAAGGGTTTCAATGTAGATTTTACTGAATTTCTGGAAAAGGACAAGTCCAGGCGTGAGCTGATAAGAACTACTGAAAATCTTAAAGCTGAAAAGAATAAGATATCCTCAGAAATACCTGCACTTAAGAAGCAGGGAACTGATCTTACTTCTGTTTTTGCTAGAATTAAGGAAGATTCTGAACTAATCAAGCTAAATGATCAGAGAATAGCGGATCTGGATCAGGAGATGTCCGGATTTCTTGAATCACTGCCCAATTTGCCTGACGATGATGTTTTGTCGGGCGGTAAAGAGAACAACTTTGTGATCCGGACTTTCGGAAATGTACCTGAATTCTCTTATGAACCTAAACATCATGTGGATATTGCTGAATCACTTGGCATAATCGATTACACCAGAGGAGTCAAGCTTGGAGGAAACGGTTTCTGGATATATAAAGGGTTAGGTGCTCGTCTAGAATGGGCGATACTGAACTATTTTATTGAAGAACATCTTAATGACGGATATGAAATGCTGCTTGTACCGCACATTCTTAATTATGCATGCGGATATACTGCCGGTCAATTCCCGAAGTTTAAAGAAGATGTATTTCAGCTTAAGAGCGACGATGAATCAGGCTTTACTCATTTTATACTGCCAACAGCTGAGACAGCACTTGTAAATCTTCATAGAGATGAAATAGTTGATGAGGAGAAGCTGCCTTTTAAATATTTTGCATATACCCCGTGTTACAGGAAAGAAGCAGGAAGTTACAGAGCCGAAGAGCGTGGAATGATCAGAGGTCATCAATTCAACAAAGTGGAATTAGTACAGTACACTCTACCTGAAGATTCACAAGCAGCACTTGAGGAACTGGTTAGTAAAGCAGAGAAACTTGTAAGAGGATTAGGGTTACACCACAGAGTCAGTAAACTTGCAGCTGCTGATTGCTCAGCATCAATGAGAAAGACCTACGATATAGAAGTATGGATCCCCAGTATGAATGATTACAAGGAAGTCAGTTCCGCATCTAATGCCGGAGATTATCAGGCCAGGCGCGGCAATATGAAGTTCAGAAGAAAATCGACCGGTAAAACTGAGTTGATGCATACATTGAACGCTTCAGGTCTGGCAACCAGCAGGATACTTCCTGCCATACTTGAGCAGAATCAGCAGGCAGACGGAAGTGTTATAATACCTGAAGTTCTTCGGAAATGGATGGGCGGCATTCAGAAAATAGGATGAACTCAGATCCCACTTAGAGAAGACACATCAACGAACTTTGGTTGGATCATATCTGCCGGACGCGTTCCAGAAGATGTATTCGTTAATACCAATATCTGCCAGAGCATCTATCTGACCGAAAACTTGTTCTGCTGTATATGCATAGTTCTGTATATAAGGTCTCTGATGACTGGGATGATTTAAAGTAGCATATCCGGATTCTATATAAACAGCTTTCAGAAATCCATATGTATCCTGATCGGGATCCGCATATTTCTTCCCGTTCATAACTGTGCCGTCTGCAAAGTGTGAAGGGTATATCATAGGTGATATTGTATCAAGGCCTAATTGGTTGAGAGAAGCCCACTCCTGACCGATCAGGTATCCATCCTGCTTGAATCCACGGTAAACCATAACACTTCCGAATACATCGATACTTAATGGCACTCCCAGTTTGTCCTGGATCTCTCTCTTGGCGTAACTAAGAAAAGCGTTTATACACTGGTATTTGAATCCGTTCTCATAATTGTAGCTGCCGTCTTCGTTTATAAAGACTGTACCTTCATTCCCGGGGAAATATTCAGCTTTTCTGATATCCGGTCCGCATACAGGAAATCGGACATAATCGAACTGGATCTCATCAAAGCCGAGTTCGATAGCTTCTTTGGCAATATCCACGAGATACTCCCATATAAGTGTGTTGGCAGGATTAACGAAAGGTTTATTGTCATCAAGAGGATAGATTATTGGATTTCCATCCTTATCCTGTATGCACAGATCCGGTCTTGCCTCAGCCAGATCGTAGTCTTTAAAACATACGATGCGTCCGATAAGTTTAATGTTATTCTCTTTAGCTTTCCGCACCAGTGTCTCAACATTATAGTTGGAGTAGACTACTCCGATTTCATTGGCAAGTTCATTCTTGCTTTTAAAGTATACTCCGTTAGATTCTTTTAAATCTATCACAAAAGCATTTATGTCACTATTGTTGGCTATTTCGATATTAGCATCAAGATTAGCCGCAGAACCTATATAAAGTCCTCGGAGCTCGTTGTGTTGTACGATCTTGGGGTTGCTCACGGGAGCAAGTGCAGGGAAGGGAAGGGTAAATAAGTCGGGCAGTTCAGAAGCTCCCGGTGTAGGTTCAGTAACTTCAGACAGACCGGAAGATGATTGGGAAGATGTATCACCATCACTTTGTTGTGGGATATCCTTTTCGGCATTTCTGACTTCCAGTATTGAATCAGTCAAGGCTAAATCAAGTATAACATCCCCCTCAACAATGAGTTCACCTTCAGTAAACTCTGTTTTATCGCCTTTGGATATTTTCAGAGTCAGTTTACCCAACTCAGTTCCGGTATCATCTTTAACATATAGAGTATGATCACCGGGCATGACATTTGGAAATTCGTAGTATCCCCGGTTATCAGTAGTTGTAGTTAAAATATCAGAATGCAGTTCAATCTTCTTATTCGCCATTGGAACGTCATCACTATCCAACAGTATTCCGGAAACCTTAACGCTGTCAGTATTAGACGGAGCACTGCTTGAAATACCTGAAGGTGTTGTATGAGATCTGTCCAGACTCTTAAATATCAGAAGGCCTATCAAAACAAGAAGAACAACAGACAATATTACTGAAACTACAGGAAATATCCTGTTTGAAGGATTTCTGAGTT
>Ga0265294_10003218_pt1 | contig 21014 bp, 14 predicted proteins | sample MunlanPumphouse3_FD_192504 | JGI IMG/M metagenome (GOLD analysis project Ga0265294, IMG submission 192504) | Groundwater microbial communities from a municipal landfill in Southern Ontario, Canada - Pumphouse #3 | ecosystem: Environmental > Aquatic > Deep subsurface > Groundwater | place...
TCTCTGAATGATAAAACAATCTTTATAATCTAACATTTCGTTACCATAAATAGGCTTGCCATCATACTTTCTAATAAACAGTTTAACTTCACTAGTGGCAGGAGGCAAATAGATGAAAAAGCATTTGCTTAGAACATCATCAAGTTCGCTTTTAGAAGTGTAAGAAGGGGCTTTTTCGAAGTTTGTACTGAAATTAGTAAAGACAAGTCCACTAAAAGCAGTAGGTTCATAAAATGTCTTGAAAGTGAGATCGGTAGCAAGATTAAATTCTGTAATTTTAGTTAAAGATTCGTTAGTGATTTTAGAAGTCTCTTTATTTATATAGGTACCATTAGAAGAGTTTAAATCTTTAATCACACCTTGCTCAAAATCCACAAACAGGTGGTCGCCTGATACTCTTCCCCAGGGTAGATTGATTCTATTGGCTTCGATTAGGGTACCTTTTCCTGAGGACCTGCCGATAATCACTTGAGGCTGAGCTAAGAGGATTATATTGACTTGAGAATTAGGAGCTTGCAGGGTGAGATTTCCTTGCCACGCATGTTCTTGGATATAAGCAGTAACATAAGAAGCAAGCTCCGGATAAACATTAGTGAGTAATTCATAATCCTTTTTAGTATCGAGAAAAAGAATCAAATTAGAAGAGTTATAGCAAAGGACAAAATCATTAATCTTCTTATACTCAGTGAAATAGGTCATGGGGTTACCTGCAGAACTGACTATTTTGGCAAATTTCTCTGCCATTTGTAAGACTTCTTTAATGTTGAATTTAAAATCATCTATTTGTTTCAATATTTCCGATATTTTAACAGCTTCTGCTTCCTCTACAGGTAGCTTTGCTGCTATCATGATCAGAAACTCTGTATATTCTTTTAAGTAATGCTTACAAAAGTCATATTCATTAATTTTCAGACTAACAAACTTTTTCCGAGTTGTGGGAAATTGAGCCGTTTGCTCCACTAATTCCGGGAAATTAATATCCTTATCATTGAGTCCCTTCATCGTTATAGTTAAATCTTCTTCCACCTCTTGCCAGACTGATAATTGTTCTTCTACAGATATTTGGGGATTGATAATCAGCTTCGCTTCTATCTGTTTTAAATAGAGATTCTTCATCTCTGCAATGTTCTCATTTAAACTTGGTTTGAGTTTGTGGATTTTCGCGACTTCATTCTTTATTTCAATGTAAGGGTAACTGTATTTACTTGTATAATCATCAATTTCTTTGGCGAGACTTAAGTTAAGAACAATTGAATCTAACAAGTTTAGTTCAGGATTAGAAGCTTGGCTTGCTTGTTCTAAAATGTGCTGAGTTTCTTGTTTTATTTCATCTTGTAAAGTAAGCAAATCTTCTTTTAACTGAGAATAGTTTTCCTCTCTAAACTTAACTTCTGTTGTATTAAAGGCTTCTCTAATCTCAAGATAGTTATTAATGGCTACTATTACAGCCTGAATACTTGGGACAAAAGCATTTCGTTCTTGAACAATATCTTCTCTTGCTTTATCAATAACCTCGTTATAGAGTTGCTGTAAGGAGAAAGTAATCGTCTTTGCCACTTTAGCTGATAATTCATTTTGTTTTAGTAGGTTTAGGAGAGAATAACACTCTTGCAAAGCTGAAGGATTAAAGTCAATGAGCAGAGAGTTTAATTTGGCAGTCAGAAGTTTATAAGCTGTTAGCAACTTCTCATAATCAGGCAGTTCTTTAAGCCTTTTCTCTGCTTGTAAATTACCTCTTTCTTGCAGAACAGCAAGTGCATCTTTAAGGTGATTAAGCAGAACACTACTAAATTCTTCTTTGTATTGAAGATCTACGAAAGATTTTACTTCAGCAAGATACTCTTTTGAGAATTTGTTAAACGCATCTTTATATTCACAATCTTTAACTGAGATGATTAGTTCACACTTTTTGGTAACTATCAAGGCATGTACGAAAGCAGATATTTTCTCTAAGGGATCAGTTTCATCTCGCCTAAGTTCAATCTCTTGATTCATATCTTTGTAAATATCAATTGCAGTCTGTTGGCTGCCAACAATATGCGATAACTTAGAAAGAACTTTCCGTTCCTGCTTATGTTTGTCAGCTTGCTGCTTGGCTATTTTCTCAATTTCTGAAAGCTTATAAAACTTCTTATCATAACTCTTTAATAACTCTGCATATTCCATTGTAGTTCCTAATTATCTAATTTAATCTGTTCTAGTTGTTCAATCAACAAACTGTTCAATTTAAGCGTAGCTGAATTAGCTGATTGTTGTTTCTGCTTGGCAAAGCTTTTGGTACTCTCTTTTGTTTTTTCATCTGATAAATCAATAACGACTGTTTCATTATTAACGCCTGTAATTCTTATCTCGCCTTCTCCTTTATAAGCATAGCCAAGATGTTGATTATGAGAAGATTCGTTAGCGTAGGTAGTAGCTATAATGTGCATATTTGCTTCTTGCTGAATTGGAGTAATAGTGATATTTCTCCGGAGTAAAAGTTGTTTAATCTGATTGAGTAATTGTGGATTATTGCTTTGTTCATTATCAATAAAATGTGATACTTCAATATAAGCTTTAATATTGACAGGCGGAATAAAATGAATATTTTGTTCAAATGGTGTAATTAGCTTTATCAAATCTTTAGCATCTTGAATCTGCTTTCCTCTAAGTTCAGGAGTTAATTTAAGCTCAGCCACAGCCACCTTGATAACTAAGTCAAATGGCTCATTATTGCTATTTTCCAGAAAATAATTACCTCGTTCATTGGGATAACAAACCTTATTTCCTATTAAAAGAGGAATCCCGGTTAATATTTTTCCTTGAGAATTTATGGTTATGACTAAGCCCTCATATTTAGAATATTGGGAAAAGGATTTGAACTTATATTCTATTTTAAGACCAGAGAAGATTGAGGTTATACTATCTGAGATATCACCAATGACTAAGCGGTTTTGATCATAAAGAGGTTCAATCAGCTTAACTAAGAGAGAAGTAGCGTGGTAATAGGCTTGAAGTTTTAGCCCCGGATTATTCTGCGTAGTTGCTTGCCTTAAAATATCCATTATCTCTTTCTTGATTGCTGATTGACTATAGGTTAAAATCTCCTTATCCAAAGCTGCCAAGGTGTAATAGGTGGTACCAACTATACTTGTTTCCGCTATTGCTATCCCCGGAATATCTAAATTTGAGAGTAACAGCTTTTTATCGTTTATGTATTCTCTAAAATACTCTTTATCATTGATTTGGTTAGATTCTATATAGCCTTGATACTCTTTTTCCATATAGAGTTTATAATAGCTGACAATAGCTTCTATAGCAGAAGTATTGGCTTCTATTACACTTCTCCCACTTCCTACTCCATAGATGTATAAGGCATTGTTAACCGGTTGTTTAGCAACATACCAAGGTAAATCCTGTTTTTTAGAACTATTTCCCACTAAACTTTTAGTCCCATTTGTGGTTTGATTTGGAGAACAGCCAATAGCAATAAGTATTATTATAACTAAACAGATATTAATAATGTTTCTTCTCATCTTAACCTCTTAAATTATAAAGAACCAGATTGAATAAGCAATTAACAGAATAAATGTAAATGATAAGATGAGACTTGTTTTCTTACCTTTGCTAAGTGAATTAAGTAACCAAGTAAACATTAGGATGAGAAATATACCGATAAAATAGAGATGTAAAGCTAGGTTCATTTTCTGAAAACTGCTTGCAGTATCGCTCCAAATTGTCTCTCCGGTTTCTAAATTAAAAAACTCCAGAGAGATTTGTAAATATACTCCCTTTTTACCAAACTTGTTTTCTACTTTGCTCTTGACATTGCCTATTAGGAAACCACTCCATTGGGTAAATTGACCAATTCTTAATCTACCTTCATCAGAATAAAAGTCTTCCATCTGAATCGATTGTGCTTTCAATAATTCATCAATTCTCTCTTTTTCATAGACTCTAAATCTACTTTTTGTGAACATCTTCTTTATATTAGTAAATACCTTATCATTAATATCACTTTCAAAATACATACCAATATCTTCAATTTCTCTGCCATCACCAATAGCAAATTTACTTATTGGTACTTCTTTAAAACTATCATAAATCTCTGTAACGGTGGTGTTTATCAGATTATCAATAATAATGTTCTCTTCTAATGTTAAGCCTGTTATCGTATTACCAAACAAGTTATAACAACTAATTAAAACCAGAAACAAAATAAGCTTTTTCATTGTTTTCTCCATGCACTTAATTATGCATTGCAATATAAAAGATTTATTATTAATGTGTCAATGAATAACATTTTAAACTTATGCTTTGCTCCTAAGGAACAGAGGAGTTTAAAGGGTTTTGACCAGTTCTAAATTGTTTGACTATTTTCTATTGTTATTTCAAGCTATATAACCCCTTCAGGGTTATTATTTATGTGTATCATGTACCTGTGGTTAATTCTTGAAATACAAGAATTTAACACACAGGCTAAACTATTATCCCCAAGGGGACTTAAGAGGTATCGCAACCAACAACAACCGATTAAACAATTAAACAAATCAACAATTCAACATTTCTCATTAATTGTTAATTATTAATTCTTGTCACCTTAGGGGGACCATAGAGCATAGCTCGTATAGTTCTCGATGGGTGTACGGTTTAGCAGTGGAAAAGACAAGGAGAAGTCGGAATCAATACAGCAACTTTTCATTTTTCTCTTTTAATTCTTTTTTTGTTCCTTTTGTGCCTTTGCTTGGAAGGGCGTAATGTATTTCATGAAGCCCCTGGTAAAATATCTTCTTTCTTATCAGTGTTTCACGTTGTTATTAGTGGTTAATCCTTTTTTCTGATTGCTCATCTCTTGTCTAGTCCTGAATAGTTTGACTGTTTTTCTATTAATCCCCTTCAGGGATAGGTCTTTTTTTGTATCTATACCTGTGGTTAATTCTTGAAATACAAGAATACAACACACAGGCTAAACTATTGATCCCCAAGGGGATTTAAGAGATTTCACAACCGATATCAGCCTATTAAACAATTAAACAATTAAACAAATCAACGATTCAACAGTTCAACACGCATTTAATTCGTGAAATTCGTTTTAACTTCGTGCAAATTCGTGTGAAAGTCTTTCTTCTATTGCTAATTGCTAATTGCTAATTGCTAATTGTTTTTATCCTTCTTAATCTTTCTAATTTGCCTCTTCTGTGTTCTATAAAAAATACTAAAAAAGAAAGTACTTTACAAGTTTCAAATATTATCAGAATTGTAAATATACACAGAAGAAGTTATTTCTTCTCCAATAAAACATAGCAGTGATGCTTAATAAAGAATTTTAACAAAAGGATAAATATGGATAATGTTTGGGAAATAGGGGTTGAATTAACTCTTAAGCAAAAAAAATTAAGAAACCAAATTTCTTGTCAATTGAAGTGTCCCCGCACTATTGCTTCTTTATTGATAAAAAAGGGTTTAGAATCAATGGCGGAGATAGAAGCTTTCTTAAATCCTACTTTATCACAACTACACGATCCCTATCTTTTTCGGGATATGGAAAAGGCTGTAGCTCGCGTTTTACTAGCCATTGAGAACAAAGAGAAAATCACTATTTACGGTGATTATGATGTAGATGGCACAACTTCCACAGCTCTGCTTTATTTGGGGTTAACCAAGTTAGGTGCAGTCATAGATTACTATATTCCTCACCGGATGGTTGATGGTTATGGTTTATCAATTTCAGGTTTAGACCAAATTAAAGAAAATGGTACAACCTTGATTATCTCAGTCGATTGCGGGATTAATGCCATTGCCGAAGTTGATCAGATTAATGCCTATGGTATGGAGATAATAATCACTGATCATCATAACCCTAAAAGCGTTCTTCCTAATGCGTTAGCCATAATTAATGCCAAAGTAAAAGATTCCAGTTATCCGTTTGCAACTTTAGCAGGGGTAGGAGTTGCCTATAAATTGATGGTTGCTATTTATATGAAACTTGGGATTGACACACCGGAAAATGTCTCTAAATATTTAGATTTAGTAGCATTGGGAACAATTGCTGATATAGTGCCACTTGAAGATGAAAATAGGGTATTGTCAGCTCTTGGTTTAAATCATTTAATTGAGAAGAACAATATAGGTTTAAAATCGCTGATTGAATTTGCTAATCTTAATCAGAAAACTTTAACTTCTGCAGACATTGTGTTTGGTTTGGCTCCCAGAATAAACGCAGCCGGCAGAATGGGTAGTGCAGATATAGCCGTCGAACTCCTGATTTCAACTGATGAGAAACAGAGTAATGAGTTGGCTGAAAACATTGAGCATCAAAACTCTTTAAGGCAGCGCGAAGACCAGAAAACATATCAGGATGCTATTGATATTATAGATAAGAAATATAAGAATATAGACGAAACTGTTTTGATTGTGCTCTCTTCAGATAATTGGCACCAAGGCGTAATTGGCATAGTCGCATCGAAGTTGGTAGAGCAGTTTAACCGTCCGGTAATCATGATTTCTGTGAAGGACGGAATTGGTTCCGGTTCAGGCAGAAGTATTCCTGAATTAGATTTGTTTGAAGCACTGACCGATAACGAAGATGATTTGATTAGCTTCGGTGGTCATAAATATGCTGTAGGATTAACTATTTATCAAGAATATATTGATATCTTTGAGAATAAACTAGCAGATTATATCAAGACTAAGCCTTTCTCTGAGCATATTCAGAATTCTATCAACATAGATTCTCATTTAGAACTGTATGATATTAATAACAACTTTTTAGATTGGATAGAGAGATTCTCACCCTTTGGAGCAGGTAACAAAAGACCTGTCTTCTATACTGAAAAAGTAAATGTTTCCACCTATCCTTATATAGTAGGGAAAAATCATCTCAAATTGAAGGTTATAAAAGATGGTGTAGATCTTGATTTAATAGGTTATAATTTAGGTGACTACCTCACTTCAATCAAGAAAAACTCTTGTATCGATATTGCCTATTCAGTAGAGGTCAACTCCTTCTTTAAAAAGAAAACTATTCAGGGAAAACTCCTTGATATTAAAGTAAATGAATAGGGATGAAAAAATGGCACAAAAACTACATTATTGCTGGCTAATATTTTTTCTGATGTTGGTCGGTTGTTCCCAAAACCAGCAGAGAGCTGTCGAGATTTTAAATCTTGAACTCAGCGGAAGATTAGAAGTTGACTTCCCAATCAAAGATCTTGATTATAACACTTCTACCAAAACTCTCTATTTGGCAGAGAGTTATAAAGATTATATCTGGGTTTATAGTGATTTCGACTTTCTTAATAAGTTTGGCGGTAAAGGTAACCACAAGAATTCTTTCCAGCTACTTACCGATATTGAAGTTTCTGAAAACGGCAATATTCTGGCTTTAGATAATCTCCGTAAAAGAATCGCTATCTTTGATAAAAACGGGATTTACAAGAATGAGATTCTCTTAAATAAATATTCTAACCCGACAAAATTCACTTTGAGTAATGATGATTTGCTCTATCTCTATGATAATGATGAACAAGAGGTTGTTATCATTAATATGCTTACTGCTCAAGAGTTTATAAGATTAGGGAAGTACGAAATTGAATCTCCGCAGGCAATTAAGATTAATAATAATTTACTTAATGTAACCACTAATAAGCAGCAAACAGATACGTTCTTTGGCATGGGTGGATTTAATCAGAATTACCCTTTTTTGACCGTGATAGACAACTTTCAAAACACCATCTCCCTTGTAGATAACTTCATTACTATTAACAAAATAGTCAAAACGCAAGCTATTGTCCAATCACCAATTATGGGGATGATGATAAAATATAATACACTAATAATTTATACACAAAAAGAAGTTTTGCTGTATAATATAAAATATAATCTTAACCAATAATGAGAACTAATTTCTATGAAAACTAAACCAACCACCCTTTCTCCCTATTTTTGGATCATAATTTCCGCTCTCGCTCTGGGCTTAAGTCGCTATCCAAATACTCTTGGCATCTTTGCTTTTATCGCTTTTATCCCCTTGTTTAGATACTTTGACAGTGGTAAGAAAAGCAAAACTGTCCTGTTTCGGTCTGCCCTATTATTTGCCTTTGTCAACACAGTAGTAGCCTATCATTGGGTAGGATTAGTTACTGTTCCCGGCGTAATCGGAATGATAATCTTGTTTAGCTTATATTACTGGTTTGTTTTCGCCTATTTAAATAGAGTTTGGCACAGCAAAGAGTGGATTAAATGGTGCGGATTTATCGCCATTTGGCTCTCTTTTGAATTCTTCCTCTTCTTTACTGAATTTCGTTTCCCATGGCTAAATGTTGGTTATGCTATGAGTAACTTCAACTTATTAGCGCAAATTGCTGATCTTGGGGGAATTCATTTAATCTCATTTATGATTCTCCTAGTGAACATTGTTCTATATCGTTTCTTAGCAGGAATTAGATCGTCTATCTACTTGCTACTCATAATCTTTTCAGTCTGGTTTGGCTACGGTTACTACCGCTATAATAACATTAAAATAGAATTAGCCGACCTTAATGTGCAGATGATGCAGCCTTCAATTGGCTTAGATAAATTCGATATGGATATTGACGAAATTCTGGCACTTTATGAGAAACAAACATATTACGCCTCACTAAGTCAGCCTGACCTATATATCTGGCCTGAAGCATCTGTTCCTGATTTACCTCTGCATCCGTCAAATGCTCATTTAAAAAATAAGCTAACAAAAATTGCTGAAAAATATAAAATGAACATCTTATTGGGAACCACTGACGGACTTCCCGCTCCAATCGATTATCACTATTCGCTCTACTATTATAATGCTGCAGTGCTATTGAGATACCCTGAATTAACGTTTGATGAACCCTATTATAAAATGTATCTCGTTCCTGTGGGTGAAAGAATGCCCTATTTGAATGCTATACCATTACTCTGGAAATTAGAGTTTGGACAGGCTAATTGGGAGTTTGGTAAAGAACTGAAGTATTATACGATTAAGAATAAAACCGGCAAAGAATTTACCTTCTCGCCTCAGATTTGTTATGAGATTCTCTTTCCTAAAATCTCTAATCAGATGGCACGTGAGGGTGTTGATTTCATCGTAAATCTCACTAATGATGCTTGGTTTAAGAAGTCTATCGGGACTTATCAACATGCTATGATGAGCAGAATTAGGGCTATTGAAACAAGAAAAACTATTATTCGCTGTGCTAACACCGGGCATTCGGCAGTTGTCTCGCCAACCGGCAAAATAGAAGTGTTTACAAAACTCTATGATGTAGCTAATTTTCAAGCTCCGGTATATACTACTGAAAGCCAATCTTTGTATGTTAAATATTTGTATAATCTACCCTATATTTTCGTTATTGGTGCATTATTAATAATTTTCCTTGCCAAAAATAAAGAATCCTAATGAAGTTGTAATATTATTTAAAACTAAGGATATTATGGAAAAACAATACTATACTATTACTGAAGTGAGTAAACTTTTAGACATTAAGCCCTATGTTATACGGTATTGGGAGACTGAATTTCCCCAGATCAGAAAGAGTAGGAAAAGTGGCAGAAATAGGCGCTACTCCGTTAAGGAAGTAGAGATTATTACTGACATTAAGATTCTCCTCTATGACAAGAAATTCACTATTAAAGGGGCTAAACAGGCTTTATCAAGTGAGGAAGGGCTCCCTATGGAAAGCAATTTCAATGAGCAGACACCGGCTGAGCAATTGAAGATTGTGAGAGGATTGCTTAATAAGATTAAGGATATTGCTAAAAAGCACAGCTTTTAATTAATAATTAATAGTTAATAATTGAAAAAAATAAAGACTTTCACACGAATTAACGCGAATTAAGACGAATTAACACGAATTAATTGCATGTTGAATCGCTGATTTGTTTAACTTGTTTAATTTGTAATTGTTGGTATTGGCTACGAAGCCTCTTTACTGGGATTGCGGATGCCCACATCCGTATTCATTTCCCTTCAGTCTCCTTGATGGAGATAGATTTAATACGGACGTGGGCTTCCGCAATCCCAGTAAGAAAGACCTCACACTTAAAATTCTTTCTTTTTCTTCTTCTTCAATTGCTAATTATTCTCACCAACTCCGCATAATCATCAATCTCCCCCATCTTCCCTTCAAAATCAGCATCATTCTGGTACAGAATCCCCTTAAATCCAGCTCCATAACCTGCTTCCACATCCAAAATTCTATCACCCAAAACAATAGTCTCTTGAGGATTGAGCGAGAACTTCTCTTTTAGATAGATAAACACAGCCGGATCAGGTTTTCGGGGGAAATTAGCATCGCCACCAATGCAATAAGTAAAAAGATTAGCTATGTTGTGTTGTGCCAAATGTTCCTGGAGGGATTTCTTACCACGATGGGTAATAATATAGTTCTTTCCACCCTGCTTTATAATCAAGTGTAGCACTTCTTCAACATGAGGAAATAAAGTTAGCTTGGCAACATCATAATTAACATATTCAGCAAGATACTCGGCAAATAATTCTTCATAACTTTTACCGCATTGTTCTGAAATATACTCTAAGGCATGACGCAACGTAATCTTAACCATTCTCATAATTTCTTTATATTCTATATTTATCTTATTCTGCTTAGCTACATTAAAAGTTGTCGTGGCTATGGCAGGATAAGTGTCCATAATCGTACCATCAAAATCCCAAATTATATTCTTTATGTGCAAGTTTTCTCCTTTATTTTTAAAATTCATAAATCATTGTTATCAAAAGTGGTACCAAGATGCTTAAGGTAACTCCGTTGAACATGGAAATTACAGCATTCTTTTTATCAGTATGTTTCAGAATAACAGCTAAAGTGGTATCCATAGAAGTAGCTCCGGCAGAGGCAATCGGAGCAAACCGTCCGAAGAGTTTCACAATCAGGGGTGTTAAGACTAAAGTCGAAATTTCGCGTACCACATTGCTGATTAAGGCAATTGCTCCAATCTCTTTAAATCCATATTGGGAAATCATCAGACTTGATAAGCTGTAATACCCTAAACCTGCTCCTAGCCCTAAGCTATGTTGAAAGGTAATGTCTTGATAGAATAATCCTAACACGGCAGCTCCACCCAAGCTTCCCAAGGTGATTAAGAGAGGAAGCAAGAAGAGTTTGAGATGATATTGCTTAATGATTTTCAGCACCCCTTCCGAGCGGGAAATAGTGATGCCTATCCCAAACACTAGGAAGTAGAGGAGGTATTTAGAAGTCTCGTCAATATTAACAAAGCTAGGAATCAGATTAAAGTATCCCAAGACAATGCCGATTATGAAGACAGTAAGTAGCTTTAATGACTGTAACACTAATCTTTACCTTTTCCAAAAATCAGATAGAGTGGAGTTATTAACAAAATGCTCCCTAATCCGGACGCAAAGGCAAAGAGCACGCCTTTAATGCCTATTTTTCCTATATTACTGACTATTTCTGAATTATTCCCTATGGAAATACCCAGAAAGAGTAAAAGTAAGTAAAGACTTATTGTGGTCAATGTTTCACTGTATTTAAATATTTTAAACTGCTTTTTAAATATGATTCCTGTTAAAACCCCAAGAAAGAAAATTGCGATAACTATCATTTTATTTGCCTTTTACATCTTCTATTTTTAAAATTTAATAAATATTACTTTACAAATCTTGTCAATTAGCTTTTTAGTGAATATTAAAATATAAAACAAAATTAAGAGAAATTATGAACATATACTTATTTATAAAAGCATTTATTATTGGCATGATAACATCGATGCCTTCAGGTCCGATTACTTTCTATGCTCTTCATCGAATTATGGAGAGGGGCAGGAAAAATGGCTTAGCAGCAGGTTTCGGTAGTGCAGCAGCGGACACCATATTTGCCTTAATGGCTTCTTTGGGGGTTATGCAGATTGATGAGTTTTTACAAAATCATAATTTTGTTGTGAGAATTATCAGTGCCTCAGTACTAACGCTGTTGGGGCTAAGAATTCTTTTACGGAAACATGTTGATAAACCCCAGAAACCTCCAAAACTTCATCATGAGTTCTTAAACACTTTCTTTGTTGCGATTATCAACCCTCCCACAATTTTTGTTTTCTTACAAATATTTATTCTCTTTCATATTATAGTCGATCCCGACCATAAAACAATAGATATCATTACTGTTGTTGGTGGGATTATGTTAGGTTCTGTTACCTGGTGGATATTAATGTCTTATATTGTTGGTCGCTTTAAAAAGCTGGTCTCCGGTAAGTTCCAAATAATCATTGGCAAAGCTTCAGGTGTGATGATGATTGGAATGGCATTGATAGCTATGATTGGAATGTGTAAAAACAATTAGCAATCAATGTCCCCTACTATAATAGTGGACTAGTAAATATTTAACTAGGAGCTATAAATTGTTAAAGCAAAAAAAAGTGGTACACACAAGTCGTTAACTTGTTCTTCCCTCCTTTTTTCTCTTTTTCCTTGACACAAATAGGCTTTTTCATCTCTGATACAATAGATTAATATAGAATAACTTAACGGAGATAAACCTATGCTTACCAGTAGCGAAATAAGAGCTCAATTTATAGATTTCTTTAAGAATAGACAACATACATTTGTGAAGTCGGCACCTGTGGTTCCGCAAGACGACCCAACCCTACTTTTTATCAATGCAGGAATGAACCAATTCAAAGACATCTTTTTAGACAAAGTCGAACCTACATTCTTACGGGCTGTGAATTCACAAAAGTGTATTCGTGCCGGTGGAAAGCACAATGATCTTGATGAAGTGGGGAGAGATGGCTATCATCATACTTTCTTTGAAATGTTGGGGAATTGGTCTTTTGGCGATTATTATAAGAAAGAAGCTATAACCTGGGCTTGGGAATTGCTGACAGAAGTGTGGAAACTGGATAAATCAAAGCTTCATGCAACTGTTCATACCAGCGATCAGGAAGCCTATGAATTATGGAAAGAACTCACCGATATAGATCCTTCGCATATTACATATCATGGAGATAAAGACAACTTTTGGGAAATGGGTGAAACCGGACCGTGCGGACCCTGCTCCGAGCTTCATTATGATAGAGGAACCGACTTCTGTGGAGTTTCAGGTGAGCATAATTGCATAGTGAATGGTGATTGTCATAGATATATGGAGATTTGGAATCTGGTCTTTATGCAATATTATCGCGAAACAGATGGTTCGTTGACTTCTCTAAAAAAGCGACATGTTGATACCGGTTCCGGATTTGAAAGAATCTGCCAACTTCTCCAAGGAAAAGATTCTAATTACCACACTGATCTTTTCATGCCTATTATTGAAGAGATTGCTAAAATCTCTAAAACACCGTATGACTCTGAAACTTCAGTTGCTCACAGAGTGATTGCTGACCATATCAGATGCCTCACTTTTGCTCTTGGAGATGGTGGCATGCCGTCTAATGAGGGAAGAGGATATGTGCTTAGAAGAATCTTGCGACGTGCTGCTCGCTATGGCAGACAAATTAATCTTAAAGAACCATTTTTATACAAATTAGTTGATGTCGTAATCGCCGTCATGGGTGAACATTTTACAGAGTTAGCTGACAAAAGAGACTACATCATCATGATTATTAAAGCTGAAGAAGAGAGGTTTAACCTTACTTTAGATAAGGGCTTAGAGAAATTTGAAGAGATTGTTAATTCTATTAAGCAGAAAACTATCCCTGGAATCGAAGCTTTTATTCTCTATGATACTTTTGGTTTTCCTCTCGACTTAACCAGTATTATTGCGGAAGAGAGAGGCTTGATCGTCGATTTAAAGGGTTTTGAACAAGCTATGCAGGAACAAAAAGAGAGAGCACGCCAAAGCTCTAAATTCGTGATGGATACAGATGAGATTAAGTGGGAAGTTTTCCACGATTCAAAAGAAACAGAATTCTTAGGGTATGATGCCTTAATAACTGATAGTAAAATACTTCGTTACTCTTTAAATGATGATAACTTAGTTAAAGTTGTACTTGATAAAACACCTTTCTATGCTGAATCAGGCGGACAAGTTGGTGATAAAGGTGCAATTTCGGGTGATACCTTCTTAATTAAGATTTATGATGTAAGAAAAGTAAATGGATTGTGGATTCATCTGGGAAAACTGATTACCGGAGAGATCACTGCAGATGAAGTCAAAGCTGTTGTTACAGATAGCGTTAGAAGAGATGTAGCTTCTAATCACACTGCAACTCATCTTCTTCATTCAGCTCTTAGAAAAGTGCTTGGTTCTCATGTTCAACAAAAAGGTTCATTAGTTGAAGCTAAAGGTCTTCGCTTTGATTTTACTCACTTTAGTGGACTTACTCCGGAAGAGCTTGTGCATGTTGAAAATATTGTTAATTTGCAAATTAGAAATAACGCAAGTTTAACTGTTTCAGTAAAAACATTAGAAGATGCACGTAAAGACGGGGCAATGGCTCTGTTTGGAGAGAAGTATGGCGATGAAGTTAGAGTCGTCTCTATTTCTGAATTCTCGCAGGAGCTATGTGGAGGAACTCATGTGCATGCTACCGGAGAAATCGGGATGTTTAAGATTCTTTCTGAAGCATCATCAGCAGCCGGGATTCGCCGTATTGAAGCAATTACAGGCTCTCAAGTAATGGAATATCTTAGAGAAAAAGAGCAGAAATTGGATTTTCTCAAAAACACCCTTGGTGCCAATGATAAGAATTTGGAAGAGAAACTGGAAAAGCTTTTTGAAGATAATAAAAAACTAGCACGCGAATTAGAAGAGATTAAAGCTAAACAAAGTTCAGCCTTGGCTAGTTACTTGATTGAAAGAGCCAAGATATTTGCAGATTTTAAGCTGGTAATCAGTGAAGTAGAAGTAGATAATGCTAACGATTTAAGAATTTTGGGAGACCAACTTAAAGATAAAATTAAAACCGGAATTGGCGTACTTTTTGCAAGAATAGAAGGTAAGGTCTCAATATTAGTGATAGTAACTCCTGACTTATCCAAACAATATCACGCAGGAAAGATAGTAGGGCGACTTGCTTCAATAGTTGATGGGAAAGGTGGTGGACGACCAGATTCAGCTATGGCGGGTGGCAGAGACATTAGTAAAATAGCAGAAGCCCTAAACTCTGTAAGAGAGATTGTCTCTAATTTCAAAAATGGTTCAAAATAGAAGATTAAACTAACTGAAATCATAAATTTATGAAAATTCAAGCTTTTGTAAATAATTTATTTGACAGTTTTATAACTAAGGATGAACATATAACACATGAACAGTATTAAAACAAATGGTAGAGCAAATATATTAATTGTGGATGATGAGATTGTCATTCAGAAACTTTTCTCAGACTTTCTTGCTAATAGCAAATTCTCTTTATTCTGTGCCTCAAACAATCAGGAGGCAAAGGAACTGCTTGCTTCAGAAATGATTGATATTATGCTGTTAGATATCTACATGGGAGAGGATTCAGGAATTGATTTAATTCCGGAGGCTAAGAAAATATCCCCTGAAACTGAAATTATTGTCATCTCCGGAACATCAAAAATAACCGATGCTATTGAGACAATGAAGTTCGGGATTACTGACTTTTTACTCAAACCTATTAGAAAGAATGAGCTATTAAAAATTATCGATAGAATTATGGGTAGTAGAAATAACTATACCATCTTATCGGAAGAAGACTCTGTTTATATTGGTGAAAGTAAAGTAATGAAAGAACTTTTTGGAAGAATAAAAGTTATTGCTCCAACCAACTTAAATGTCCTGATTATCGGCAAAAGTGGAACCGGAAAAGAGATGTTTGCTAAACAAATATATCAATATAGCAAAAGAGCTAATAGACCATTTGTGGCAGTTGATTGTGGAGCTATCCCTGAGGAGCTAATCGAACAAGAATTCTTTGGCAGCGTGAAAGGAGCATTTCCCGGGGCTACAGGTTTTAAAGGTAAATTTGAATTAGCCCAAAAAGGAACTATTCTTTTAGATGAAATCGCTAACCTGCCTCTAACATTTCAAACAAAACTAACTACAGCAATTAAAGAGAAGAAGTTTTATCCGCTAGGAAGTAATAAAGAAGTATCGTTTGATTTTCGTATTATTGCTACATCGACCATAGATTGCGATTCATTGATAAAAAAGAGTGCTTTCAGAGAGGACCTTCTATATCGTTTAAATGAAGTAGCTATTGAAATTCCGGATTTAAATGAGAGAGATGAGGATTTTGAAAAGTTGGCTCTCTTCTTTATCAATAAAGCCAATAAAGAGCTTAATAAAAAAGTAACCGGCATAACAAAAGAGGCTATTAACCTGCTTAAAACCAATTGTTGGAAAGGTAATGTCCGGGAGTTTAAGCATGTGATTTTTACAGCTACTCTGTATAGTCTTGGCACTTTAATCAGACCTGAACATCTGACGATTAGGCATAGTGAGATTGAGAAAAACTCAATTCCTAATTTTGATCTTGGATTTCATAAATTGCTTAAAGAGACAGAGAAGAGTATTATCTTAGAAGCTCTTGACCGGTGTAATTGGAATAAAACTGAAGTTGCTAAGGAGTTGAAAATTAATCGTAAGACTCTTTACAGGAAAATAGCAGAATTGAATATTAATGAGGTATGAAAAGCAATTAGCAATGAGCAATTAGCAATTGAAGAAAGAAGAGAAAGAGATCTATCCACGGATTACACGAATTACACAAAGAAGAAAAAGAAAGAAAGAAGAGAAAGAATCCTTAACACAGAGTTTAAAAAGAGAGTTTAAGAGGAAGTACACAGCGTTTTATGAGGAAGAATGAAGAATTGGTCTGCTGATTATAAACTGAAACCAAACCTCTTAAATCCCAAAGGGATGGTATATATCAACAAGGGGGGGCAAACCCCTTGTAACCAGAAATTAGACAATAACCCTGAAAGGGTGACATAGAATAAAATCATAAAATAATTTTACTGCTTTTCTATTAAACCCTTTCAGGGTTATTGTTTGTTTTGGCATCTATACCCGGGGTTAATCCTTGAATACAAGGATTCAACCACCGGGCTAAACTATTTATCCCAAAAGGGGATTTAGGAGGTCTCGCAACTGGCATCAACCGATTAAACGATTAAACAAATCAACAATTCAACATGCATTTAACTTCGTGAAATTCGTTTTAATTCGTGCAAATTCGTGTGAAAGGTCTTTTGAATTAATTATTCATTATTAATTATTAATTTCTTTCCAACCTCATATAAACCACTTTTCCATTAATATCATACTCCATCATCTCTGCATTAGTAGCTTCTCTATGAAAAGCATCAGTCAGCGTATCAGAAGCAATGAAATCAGCGAAAGTAGTGAATACTTCAGCAATATCATCATCAGCATAATAGAACACTTCAATTCTATCCATAATATCAAAATCATTCTCTTTACGGGTGAATTGGATTCTATTATTAAGTTCGCGAGCATAACCTTCTTTGATCAGTTCGGGAGTGAGCTTAGTATCAAGAGCTACCCACATATCGCGTTGAGATTCAAAGGTATAGCCCTCTCTTTGCTGAATAGAAATAGCCACATCTTCTTCTGTGATAGTAAAGATTTCATCTTTGATTTTCAAATCATAGCTTTCACCATTGTTAAAAGCTGAGATTATCAGAGCTACATCTTCATTGGGAAGAGCATTAGCGATTAGCTTCATATTCTTGCCAAACTTAGGTCCCATCACCTTGAAATTAGGCTTCATATCATAATGCACAAAATCATCATCACGCGAAATATACTTAATCTCTTTGATATTAATCTCTTCGACTAACAAATCTGTCATTCTTTCAACCACATCTTGAGTGGAAGCAGGCACAAAGATAGTCTGCAAGGTTTGGCGTACTTTTATTTGACAACTGTTTCTGGCAGAACGTCCTAAGCCAACCAAAGTTATAATAGTCTGCATCTCTGCTTCTAACTTGGTATCAATCACAGCTTCATCCCAAACAGGATATTCTTCTAAATGCACAGATTCTTTGCCTGTCAAATTAGTATAAATATCTTCAGCCATATAAGGTGCGAACGGAGCAATTAGCTTAGCAACTGTTTCTAAGACAAAGTTTAGCGTCATATACGCATCTTTCTTATCTTGGTCCAGTTCAAACGACCAGAATCTTCTTCTGGAGCGTCTGACATACCAATTGGAAACTTCATCCAACACAAATTCCTGAATAGCCCTGACACTTTTGGTAAAGTCATAACTATCATTATATTCAGTAACATCTTTGATTAAAGTGTTGGTTCTGGAGATAATCCATCTATCGATTTCAGCAGTTTTATTCTGACTAAACTCATGTTCAGCAGCATTAAATTTATCAATATTAGCATAGGTAGTATAGAATGAATAAACATTCTTGAGAGTACCCATGAACTTACCAAGAATCTCAGCCACGCCTTTTTCATTGAATTTAGTAGGAATCCACGGAGGGCTGACATAGAGAAGATACCAGCGAATCACATCAGCACCATATTGGTTCATGAGTGCAAACGGATCAGCTGTATTTCCCTTAGTTTTACTCATTTTGATACCGTTAGCATCAAGAATCAAATCATTTACTAACACATTCTTGAAAGGTGATTTACCCTTCAAAATAGTGGAAATAGCAAGTAGCGAGTAGAACCAACCACGAGTCTGATCTATTCCTTCCGAGATAAAGTCAGCAGGGAAGAGTTCACTTTCAAATCTATCTTTATTCTCAAATGGATAGTGCCATTGAGCAAAAGGCATAGCACCGGAATCGAACCAGCAATCTATTACTTCCGGGGTTCTCTGCATATCAGCACCGCAAGTACATTTAAGCTGAATATCATCAACATAAGGTCTGTGCAATTCTATATCTGCAGGTACTTGGGTACCATCTTTGTAGTAACCTCTCTCTCTTAGTTCTTCAATAGAGCCAACAGAATCTAATTTACCGCAATCAGCACACACCCAAACATTTAGCGGGGTTCCCCAGAATCTATCACGCGATAAAGCCCAATCTATATTATTCTTAAGCCATTCGCCAAATCTTTTCTCACCCACAAAGCTCGGATACCAATTAATAGCTGCATTATTCGCCATTAACTCTTCTTTAAAATCAGAAGTTCTAATGAACCAACTCTCTCTCCCGTAATATATTAGAGGAGAAGTACAACGCCAGCAATGTGGATAGCTGTGGTTAATCTGTTCTCTTCTATAAAGAACACCACGCTCAGTCATATCTCTGATAATCCCCTTGTCAGCATCTTTCACAAAGATACCTTTCCAAGGTTCTACAGCAGCAATGAACTTTCCTTCACCATCAACTAAATTAATAAAAGGCAATTTATATTTCATTCCGATATTATAGTCATCAGCACCAAAAGCAGGCGCCGTATGCACCACACCGGTTCCATCATCCATAGTTACATAATCAGCAAGACCGATATACCAGCCATCTTCTTCAACATCAAGAAAATCATAAAGTCGCTCGTAACGCTTATGTTCCAAATCCTTACCTAAATACTCTTCTACTATTTCGTACTCTTCAGTAAGCACGGAAAGTCTTGCTTTAGCAAGAATCAAATTCTCCTTAGTCTCGGTTAAAAGAACCTTCACATAGATCGCTTTAGGATTTACGACCAGAGCTGCATTAGAGAGAAGAGTCCACGGAGTTGTTGTCCAAGCTAAGAAATAAGTGTTAGCCGAATCTGCAACTTTGAACTTAATATAGACAGATGGATCGTTCACATCTTTATAACCCTGAGCAACTTCATGAGAAGATAAGGGGGTTCCACATTTAGGGCAGTAAGGCACAATCTTATGACCTTTATAGAGTAAATCACGTTTAAAGAAGTCATTTAAAATCCACCAAACAGTCTCGATATAGTTGTTATCCAAAGTGATATAAGGATTATCCATATCTACCCAATAGCCCATCTGCTCTGTCATTTCTCGCCATTGGCTTTCATAAGTAAAGACAGATTCTCTACATTTCTTGTTAAATGGCTCAATACCATACGCTTCTATAGCCGGCTTGCCATCTAAACCAAGACTCTTTTCCACTTCAATCTCGACAGGAAGTCCGTGTGTATCCCAACCTGCTTTTCGCTTAACCTGAAAACCACGCATGGTCTTATAACGACAAACAGAATCCTTTAAGGTTCTTGCCATGACATGATGAATGCCCGGCTTTCCATTAGCAGTTGGAGGTCCTTCATAGAAGACAAACTGCTCGGCTCCCTCACGATTATCTATACTTTTATTATGCGTATTATTCTGATGCCAATATTTCCTGACTCTCTCTTCCAACAGAGCAGGTGACTCTTTTAAATCAATACTTTTATACATCTGTTATCCTTTATTCTAATCTAATTTATTTAATAATTACTTTTCTGCTTCCGGTGAATCTGCACCCTCTTCTTCTTCATCTTCAAAGAATTCTTCGTAATGCTCATTCAAATCTTCATTTGCCAGAACATACTGTCTCCACTCTTCTGTAGCCTTTTCTGCATCAACACATTTATGGCAAATTACTACCATGTTTTGTTGATTTACTCCAATATAGCCCCTATCATAACACACTTTGCAGCTTTTTCTCTTGCGTGCTGATAGGACTATCTCCTTTGCCTTTTCTAAATGTTTGTCATCTAATCTATACATGTTTTCTTCCTCTTATGACTGTAAAATTATAGTTTGTCTCAAATTAATATAAGGGGGATATTTAGGCAATATCTTTTTTAATTAATAATTAATAATTAATGATTAATAATGAATAATTGAAGAAAAAGAGAGAAGGAGGAACTTTTATATGAATTTACGACTGTAGAGACGCAACATTTTGCGTCTATCAAAGGTGGGTGCCGGATTTCGGCGAGGTGAGGTTTTAATTTCAAAATCAATACTATTAAATACTGCTTCTAAACTGGTCGAATTCGACGGGTTTAAAACTCTAATTATTCAAACTTTTAAATTGTTCATTGCTTGTCAAGTCCTGATATAGTTACCCATGTTTTTTATGTATTTCATATTGATGGATAACTTATTTAAATTACCCACATTCCACATTACTACTACTGTTG
>Ga0265294_10003219_pt1 | contig 21012 bp, 19 predicted proteins | sample MunlanPumphouse3_FD_192504 | JGI IMG/M metagenome (GOLD analysis project Ga0265294, IMG submission 192504) | Groundwater microbial communities from a municipal landfill in Southern Ontario, Canada - Pumphouse #3 | ecosystem: Environmental > Aquatic > Deep subsurface > Groundwater | place...
TGAACTTAAGGCATTAGACAGAATTAGTTTGCCCTCAAACATGGAAAAACGTATCGAGGCTGATGTGGTAGTGCTTAAAGGGCAAGTTAAAAGACCGGGGCCCTATGCTTTAAAATACAGAGGCGAAAAGCTTTCAAGTCTTATCGAAAGAGCGGGCGGATTAACAAGCATGGCCTTCGCGGAAGGCTGCGTATTCATGAGAAAGGCCGAGCACATAACTTCCCAAAATCAAATAGAAACAGCTCAGGCTATGCAAAACGATTTGTACAGGCAAGCAACTCTTGATTTAAGAGCTGATTTGCTCAGAGCGGGCGCTAAAATAGACGGTGAACTCAGAAGCAGCGTGGGAATGAAAACTGTTACCGCTCAAGTGTTTGAAAGTAGCTCTGTTGAGTCCGGAGAACTCGCTCAAGATTTAACTAAGGCTCAAAGCTCCGTATTTAGCGAAATTGAAATGAAATCAAAGGAATTCGGAAATAAAATGGTCAGAATTCCGGTACCATTAAGAGATGTTACAGAAAAACGCGCGGAAGATTATGAAGACATCGCTCTTCTTGACGGCGATCAAATAACTATTCCGGTGATACCGCACACTATCTCAATTGTGGGCGCTGTGATGAACCCTACTACGATACTTTATAATACACGAAATACTTCGGCAGGATACTACATCAAAAAAGCCGGCGGTTTTACAAATGCATCCGACCACCGAAGATCTCTTGTAGTAAGGGCCGGCGGTGAAGTTCTCAGAATGAGAGATGTAAGAAAAATTGAACGGGGAGATATTATTCTTGTCCCGCCAAAAGCAAAGGTTGTTAAACCTAATACCATGAAAGAAATATCAAATATTGCCGGTATTTTGGGTAATTTGGCTGTGACTTATAAAGTTATAAATGACAATTAATAAGTCTTTCTTAAAAGATTGCAGGTCTAAGTATGCAGAATCGAGGTAAAAAATGACTGTAGCAAAAGTAGAAAAAATCGTTAAACGCAACGGAAGAGTCGTAAACTTTAAAAAAGAACAAATAGTGAACGCTATATTCAAGGCCGCTGTCGAAGTTGGCGGAGAAGACAGAAGATTAGCCGAAATACTTGCTGATAAAGTTGTGCATCAACTTGAATTAAGCCAAAAGCCGGGTTCGTATCATAGCGTTGAAGAGGTGCAAGATATTATAGAGCGCGAGCTGATCGAAGCGGGGCACGCAAGAACAGCAAAAGCCTTTATACTTTACCGTTATGAGCATAATAAACTAAGAGAAGGCAAAGAGAAAACTACATTTTCATCTGAAGGAAATATACCATACAAGAAAATTTGGCAGGTTCTTAATTGGGCAATAGACCACAATTGCTTTACTATTGAACATATTAATAAGCGAATTGAAGATGGCACTTATCCGCAGTTAATACAAGAAGTAACAGAAAAATACAATGCTGATGTAGCTTCAGCTGCTGAAAAAATAATCGCAAGAATCGACAAGGTCAGAATCGTAATAATTGCAGGCCCGTCAAGCTCGGGAAAAACCACTACAACCATAAAAATCGGCGAACACCTCAAAAAAATGGGATACGAGCTGGTTTCAATGGAACTGGACAATTATTATTTTAATTTAGAACATCACCCCAAAGATGAATTTGGCGATTACGACTTTGAAACACCCGAAGCGATAGATTTAAAACTTATTAATCGGCACTTAGGCGAACTTATAGAAGGCAAAACAATTCAAATGCCTCATTACAACTTTAAAACAGGAAAAAGAGAAGAACATACTACGCCCATGAAGCTTGAGAAAAACCAAATTCTTTTGCTTGATAGCTTGCATGGCCTATATGAACCAATGACAAGCAGCGTCTCAAACGAGCAAAAATTTAAGCTTTATATTGAAACGCTCTGCCAAATAAGAGGTGCCGACTCTAACTTTATTCGCTGGACGGATATCAGACTTTTAAGAAGAATGGTAAGAGACTCTTGGCACAGAAGCTATAATCCCAGACAGACACTCGAACATTGGCATTACGTAAGAAGATCCGAAATTCAGCATATTATTCCGTTCTTAGGATCTGTAGACCACATTATTGATGGCTCTTTACCCTATGAATTGCCGATTTATAAAAAGCATCTTTTTGAATTCTTCCCTGATTTTGTAAAAGATTATAAAGACAATCCAAAGCGGCAAGACGCTTATATCCGCGCAAAACGTGTGTTTGACCTGCTTGATTCTGTTAAAGAATGGTCAGACGAAGAAGTTATTCCAAAAGACGCTTTGATAAGAGAATACATCGGCGGCAGTATTTATAAATACTGATTCTCTCGTATTAAGCCGTAATTATTAAAATTTGCCCCTTAGAAATAATCATTCTCTGGGGCAAACTTGTTATTTGCCGCCCCTTATCCGAATAAACACAGCCCTTGCCCAACTTTCTCATTCTTTTGGGTATCCTGCACTCTAAATCGCAATTTGCATTGTTTACCGCAACAAGCAAGTGTTTACCTTCATCTGTGCTTTTCAAATAGCCTTTGATTCCGTTGTCTTCGGGTTTCCAAGCGCCAAAGGGTATAACAACCCCTTCTGCGTTAAAAATACGCTCTGAGCTTTTAATTCTAAGAATAGTTTTCATAAAACCGGGTAAGTCTGATTCAATGCCTTTTTTGAAGCTATCGGCGTTTGAATCGCACACATTTATTCTTTCAAACAGCGCCTTTTCGCTGCCCGCAGCAAACATTACATCTGAGCTCATCAAAGAAGCTAAGGCAAAATCTTGCTTCATCAATGTAATAACCCGTTGTTGCGTCATTTCTTCCAATTCTGAGAGTGATGTAATCTTTTCGTATTCTACAAATTTGCGCACGATGCCTTTGTCGTTGAGCCCCTTTAGTTCATCTGAGCGTAACTTTGCCAATCCCTTCATTGCAGGGAAAAGTGTGTCGTGGCTGCTGTAAATGGTGCAGGTCGGTGCCCCTTCAGATCGTTTGTAAAATGTGTAAATATCGGTTGGAATGTAGAGGCCGCCGCTATACCAATACATATTGTTGAAAAAACGATCGGCTCCGGCAGCCAAGCCCGATTCTGCAAGTTCAATCAGCTTTGCCATACCTAAATTTTCTGCCAAAAACCAAACTTTGTCTCCAAACTTAGTCTTAGTTTTTGAAACTATACGTTTTAAGCCTTTTCTGTCCAGCCCCCAGGCAGCGTCAATTCTTATGGCGTTTACGTGCATTTTTTCGATATGCGGGTAAATAACCTTTTCAAGCCAATAATCTTGAAGCTCTGTGATTGAATTATCAAGAACAAAAGCACCCCAGTTTATTCTTACTCTATTTTTGTCGGCATCTTCATCATCTGCACCGGCCTCAATGCCGCCTGATTCACTACTGATAAACCATTCTCTTTTTAAATTATCAGCAGACCAATCAGCGTGATTAAAAGGAATATCGATCATGCGATCCATGTCTAAATCTTTTACAAATTTCATAAAATCTGCAAATATTTCCCAAGTGCCGAAAAGCTTACAAGGTTTTTCATAGTTTTTGACAACATAAGCCGAGAATGAAGGTAAAAAATGAGGTAAAATGAGCAAAGTATTTACACCCATTTCTTTTAAAGTTATAACATAATTCTTAAGTGCATCAATATTTTCAAAAAAATTAAGAGGCACATCAGCATATATCTTACCTGAACATTGTCGCGCAAGAGGCTTTAATTCTTCAAATTGTATGCTGTCTGTTTTATAGAACATTGTTGTCTCCGATTTCGTTTCTTAACATGCTTAAAACATAATTCTTTTTTTCTTCGGCGCTTAATTTGTCTGCATCTACTTTGTAAAGACCAAAAGAAGGATTCTGCGGGTCCGGAGTATAATCTTCCAAGTCTCGCACTGTATAAAAAGCATCAAAAATCAAAGTTAAACGATTGTCGACCATTTCAAAAAAACCACCGGTTGTTGCAAAAACATGCTGTTTGTCGTCAAGAGTACGTGCATGAATAAGGCCTGCTTTGAATATGCCCATAATAGGAAGACGCTTAGCCATAAAGCCTAAATCACCGTCATATCCGGGCAATCGCAGTGACTTAACCTTGTAGTTAGCCATCTGAGAACCGAGTCGTGCAACAGAAACTCTCAAAAACATACTCGCTCCTTGATTATTTGCCGGCTATCTTCATTGCCTTTTCTTCTACATCTTTTATATCGCCAACCATGTAAAACGCTTGTTCGGGGTAACTGTCGTATTTTCCGTCAACTATAGCTTTGAAGGCAGCGACAGTGTCTTTAACACTTACATATTTGCCCGGGTGGCCGGAAAACTTTTCTGCAACCGAAAACGGCTGAGAAAGAAACTTTTGCAAGCGCCTTGCTCTGCCGACAAGTACTTTGTCTTCTTCAGATAATTCTTCCATGCCAAGTATAGCTATGATGTCAGCTAATTCGTGGTAGCGTTGCAAAATTTCCTGCACTCTGCGGGCTGTATTGTAATGTTCGTAGCCAACTGTGTCGGCCGCCATTAAACGTGAGTTGGAGGCCAGTGGGTCTACAGCCGGATAAATACCTAATTCTACAATTTTTCTGGAAAGTACGGTCGTGGCGTCGAGATGGCTGAAAGTAGTTGCCGGTGCCGGGTCTGTTATGTCGTCGGCAGGAACGTATATGGCTTGAACAGAAGTGATCGAACCATTTAGAGTGCTGGTAATACGTTCTTGCAAAGCACCCATTTCAGTGCCTAATGTGGGTTGATAACCAACTGCGGAAGGCATGCGCCCTAACAGAGAAGAAACCTCCGAGCCCGCTTGAACAAACCTAAAAATGTTGTCTATAAACAATAAAACGTTCTGAGATTCACGGTCTCTAAAATATTCGGCCATGGTTAAGGCTGTAAGAGCAACTCGCAATCTGGCTCCGGGAGGTTCATTCATTTGACCGAAAACTAAACAGGTTTTGTCTAATACCCCTGATTGTTTCATTTCAAGATATAAATCATTGCCTTCTCGGGTTCTTTCGCCAACACCGCCAAATACAGAAACACCGCCGTGTTGTTTGGCTATATTATTGATAAGTTCCATGATTAAAACGGTTTTGCCGACACCCGCTCCGCCGAAAAGACCTATTTTGCCACCTTTTACATAAGGAGTTAGCAAATCTATAACTTTTAATCCTGTTTCAAGTATTTCGGTGGTTTTGCCCTGGTGTGTTAAATCAGGGGGCAAACGGTGTATCGGCCATTTCTCTGTATTGGCCGGCAAAGGGTTGCCCTCATCCATTGGTTGACCCAACACGTTAAAGATTCTGCCTAAAACTTTATTGCCGACAGGAACAGAAATGGGGCGGCCGGTGTCTTTAACGGACAAATTGCGTTTAAGCCCATCGGTAGGGCCCATAGCAATGGTTCTAACAATATCGTTGCCCAAATGCGCGCAGACTTCAAGTATAAGTTTTGTGTTCAGGGTCGTGTTTTCAACCTCTAATGCATTGTGAATGCTGGGTAAAAAACCTGTCGGAAACCTTACATCTACGGCAGGCCCGGTAATTTGAACTATTCTACCTTCGCTCATGAAAGACTCCTTAATAAGGCTATAATTGCGACCCTGAAATGACTTCGCTGATTTCTTGGGTGATCAAAGCTTGACGACTACGATTTAGCTGAAGCTTCAAATCATCAACAATTTCTTCTGCGCGATCCGTTGCTGAAGTCATTGCCGCCATTCGTGAGCTCTGTTCGGCAGCATTAGATTCAAGCAGGAACCTATATAACGTGGTTTGCACATACCTCGGCAGTAAATTTTCAAAAATAATGTCGGGTGAAGGGTTAAATTCAAACGTGACATTATTGGATTCATTCTTGCATAAAGAATTAGCAGGCTCTGTTAACGGGAATAAACGTTGTTGAGTTAATGATTTTTTTGTCGCAGAAATAAAAGACGTATAGATAACCTTGATTTCATCAATTTTTTTTGCTGAATATAATGAAATTAATTCATTGCAAAGGGGTTGCAAAGTTTCTTTTGCTTCTTTAATATTTAGATCGTTAACTTGTTTATAAGGTTTAATATCAGTTTTGTTAAAAAATGCCGAAACTTTTTTGCCAATTGTAACTAACTTAATTTCTTTCTCTTTATTATTTTTGATTGTTTCATAAGCAAATCTGTGCAGATCTTGATTGAAACCTCCACACAAACCGCGTTCACCGCCAATAACGATGACACAAGAAACTTTGACTTCTTCGTTTTTTAAACAGCGATGTTTAGATGGAGTAATATGAGATTTAATGTTGTGAAACATCGCCGAAAGCTTATTATTATATACTTTGCTCTGTTTCAGAAGATCGAGAGCGCGGTTTAATCTTGCCGTAGACATCATTTTCATCGCATTGGTGATTTGTCCCGTTGACGAAACACCTTTTATTTTTTGTCTTATATCGCGTAATGAAGCCATTTATTATTTCTCGGTGCTTATTTCAAGCAAAGAATTGCTTGCCGTTGCCGTAACTGCTTTTTGCTCGTGATGCTTCGGCAGATAAATGTGATACAGAAAATCTCTTATAATTGTTTCCAGTCCCTGTTCGCGCTTTGGATTAAGTTCGGGAGACTCTTTTAGCACGCGTAACAACTCAGGGTGTTTGTGGCGCATGTGATCCATTAACTCTGTTTTAAATTTCGATACTTCCGAATTTTTTAAATTGTCGGTAAAACCGCGAGTTGTAGCAAAAATAGTTATGATTTGCTCCTCAACACTTATCATGGTGTTTTGAGGCTGTTTTAACAACTCAACTATTTTTTCTCCTCGATTAAGTTGGTCTTGAGTCGCTTTGTCTAAATCTTTAGAAAACTGAGAAAAGGCTGCTAACTCTCGATATTGAGCCAGCTCAAGGCGTAGGGGACCCGCAACCTTCTTCATTCCGCTTACCTGAGCGCTTCCTCCTACTCTTGATACGGATAGCCCCGCATTTATAGCCGGTCTAACTCCCGAGTTGAAAAGAGACGTCTCTAAAATTATCTGACCGTCTGTAATTGAAATTACGTTAGTAGGTATATAAGCAGAAGCATCTCCGGCCTGAGTTTCGATAATAGGAATGGCCGTGAGAGAGCCCCCGTTCAAAACATTGGTAAGCTTCGCAGCACGCTCTAAAAGACGGGCGTGTAGATAAAAAATGTCGGCAGGAAAAGCCTCGCGTCCCGGAGGGCGCCTTAATAAAAGTGAAACCTGGCGATAAGCAACGGCATGCTTGCTCAAATCATCATAAACACAAAGCACATGCTCACCCTTATCACGAAAATATTCGCCGATGGCACAACCCGTAAATGGTGAAACATACTGTAAAGGCGCAGGATCTGCCGCTGACGCAGCTACAATAACCGTATGCTTGAGCGCATCATGGCTTCTTAAGGTTTCGATGATGTTGCTGATAGTAGACATCTTTTGACCTATGGCTACATAAACGCACAAAACACCTGTATCTTTTTGATTTATAATAGTGTCTATAGCTATGGTTGTTTTGCCGGTCTGACGGTCGCCTATTATCAGCTCTCGTTGCCCGCGACCTATCGGAATCAAAGCATCTATAGCCTGAATACCCGTATGAAGAGGTTCCGTAACCGGTTGGCGTTGGATAATACTCGGGCTGTCGTTTTCAATAGGACGATAAGCATCAGCTACAATAGGCCCTTCTCCGTCGATAGGTTCGCCTAATGCATTTACTACACGACCCAATAGGGCGTGACCAACGGGAACAGACAAAATGGTTTCGGTGTCTGTTACCAAATCGCCTTCGTGAATCCCGTGATCCGGACCAAGAATAAGGCAACCAATGTTGTCTTCTTCAAGATTCAAAATATAACCCTTTATGCCATTGTGAAATTCTACAAGATCGCCTGCCATGGCTTTAGGAAGTCCATGAACACGCGCAACGCCATCGCCGACTTGTATGACGACTCCGGCTTCAACAGTTCTTAATTCCGAAGAAAAACTTTCGATTTCTTTTTTTAATACGGAAATAATTTCATCAGACCTAATGCTCATGCTATGCTCCTAAAGTCCTAATGACGGTTGTTCAGAAAGTGCATACAGCCATGTTTCGTCAATTCTGTTCAACATTTCACGCAATCTTTTTATGCGAGTATGAATAGAATCGTCAACGACTTGATTGCCAAAGTGTATAATCATCCCGCCGACTACAGTGCGATCAACCACCTGTCGTATTGATAGCCGACCGAATTTTTTTTCTAAAACCTTTTCTAATTTGTTAAACTCCGAATCATTAAGCGGTACTGCCGTTTTAACAATTAAACCTCTTATGCCCTTTTTTCGCCGATAAAGACGTTTTACCTCTACGGCTATTGCTTCAAATAAATGTATTTTACGGCGTTTGATAATGACACATATAAAATTTATTATATGTTTGTCGGCTTTTGAAAATACACGACCCACAAGCTCTGTTTTGCGATCAGGGTGAATCAATGGGTGCGTCAAAAGATTATAGAGCTCGGTTTTTTGTAAAAATAAGTCTGAAAATAAATTGAAATCATTCATGTTATCTTCAAATTTATCGCTATTTCTTTCAATTAAGGAAAAGAAAGCCTCTGCATATCTTTTGGCTGTTAAAGTTGGGTTTTTCATGCTTATTCTTTGTAATCAGGAAGATCTTGGGCTAAACGCTCAATAGAAAGTGCAATGATTTTTCTGTGAAGTTCATCGTCTAATGACTCTTGAACTACTTTTTCTGTGGCATTGATTGTGAGCTGTATGACTTCTTCTCTTATTTGTGCCCAGGCTGTTTGCCTTTCCATGAAAACTTCCATTTCACCTTCTTCAACTATTTGCTCAGCTTTTGCTCGCGCCTCTTTTAATATTACTTCACATTTTTCGTTAGCTTCAAAAATAGCCTGTTGACGAATCAGATAGGCTTCGTCTTCTATTTTTGCAATGCGCTGTTCATACTTTTCTCTAAGGGCTTCCGCTGATTTTGCATCTGATTCTGTTTTTGCTTTTAGTGCAAATATAGCATCACGTCGTGTATTTACGATTTTCCCAATTGGACTAAATAAAAACTTTTGCAAAACTAACAATAATACTAAGAAGTTTATGCTCTGAGAAACCAATATCCATAAATCAATCTCAAATAAACCCGGTTCATGCGTCTCTTCTTCGTTCGAAAACGATTCGGCAATTACAGCAGATGAATCAAGAGCGGCAGAGCCGGGCAAAGAGTCGGCGGATAAAGCATTTATGTGCAGAGTAAAAAACAGCATAAGCACAAATATTGACCTGCTGATGTAGCTAATTACTTTATTCACGCCGATTTCCTTTTATTTTACAAACAAGAAGATTAGAGAAACAAGAAGACAATAAATTGCCAATGATTCGATCATCGCAACCCCGATGATCATTGTAAAACGAATGTCGTTAGCAGATTCGGGCTGTCTCGAAATGCAGTCAACACTCTGAGAAACGACTTTGCCCTGTGCAAATGCGGCAACGCCCGCACCGAACATAATGGTCAAAGACGCAAAAATTACTTTCGTAATGGTGATAATGTCCGCTGCCGATAAAATTGATTTTGTTAGTTCTTCCATAATTTCCTCCTGGGTCAATGCCCTTTATCAATTGCTCCCGACAAATAAATACCACTTAAAATTGTAAACACTAAAGCTTGAAGCAAACTAGTGAAAATACCCATCAACATCATCGGAATTGGCAGTAAAAGCGGAAAAAGTGCTGTAGTCAATACTGCTATTACTACCTCTTCACCGAAGATGTTTCCAAATAAACGTAAAGACAAACTGATCGGGTGAGATATTTCACCAATAAGATGAATTGGCAACATAATTGGTGCCATCCACCAGATATCACCGGTAAAATGTTTTATATAACCAAGACCATGGCTTTTAATACCCAAGTATATGGTGTAAAAAAATATTATCAATGCCATGCCAAGACAATTTGAAAATATGCTTGTAGGAGCTTTAAAGCCGGGAACAAGACCGAGCATGTTAGCGGAGGCAATATATATGAAAACTGCCGACATTACGGGCAAAAGTTCCTTTACATGCTTTTCGCCCACAATCGTTATAATGAGGTTCTCTAATTCCTCATACAAAAACTCCGCAAGAGCCTGATTTTTTACCTTGCATTCGGGAGTTAAATTTCGTGTCAGCAACCATAAGAACAAAAATATAAACAGTGTTATAACCCAAGGTAAAACAACGCCCGGCGAAGCAGGTATAAATGAAAAAAGGTAAAAAAGCTTTTCTTCTAGTGCATGCATATCTAATTATTTTGAAAAACCGCAGGAATGACGTAAACGTAATGTAGCACTAAGCCTATAAAAATGCAAGCAAATAGGAAACCTAGTCTTTTTCTTGTTTTGATTTTTTGTGTAAAACGAATATGAGTGCCATAACAGCAAATTGTGAGGCAAAAATGCCAAAAACAACTTGGACTACAGAAATATTGTGCAAATATAACCAATAGACTAAGCCGGTAATTATTACTAATTTAATATTAGTGATGAAAAGCAATAAAATTCCAATTTTTATAGATTTGGCCGCAAGAAATAACGAGGTCTCAACGAAGCTGATGTAACTGGTAGAACCTATGAGGTAACCCGAAATAAAACCGGAATAAAATTGTGTGGTAACGAAATAAATTAAAAGTAAAAAAGCCGAAACCAAAATTGCTGAAAAAACTATCGAAAATTCACTTTCTCTTAAGAGCCTTTTCATCTTTGCCAGAGTCATCTTCAAACCTTTTTAAATTAAAATGTATTTCTCTTATCATATAAGTTATAGAGGACGCTAAACCTAAAATAATCCCGCCGAAAGCCCCATATGGTGTTGTTTTAAACCGAAGGTCAACCTCTGAACCGATATACAAGCTTACTGCAAGACATAAGCCGGATGCCAGGCCTATGCTTAATATATTATATGTAGTTTCTTTTCCGCCGAGCAAACTTTTTTTTTTGCATTTTGGTTTATGTCCCTTAAACAATAAATGTTGGTTTTTGTCCCTTAATTTCTTCTACATAGCATCTGAGCAGCTCAGCAACGCTCCAGGCTTGAGCCACACACCCCTTTGGGGTGTGTGGCATGTTGCCGTCGAAAATTTCTGATACGCTTCCTAGGCACCCTTCGCTTTCAATGTGAGCTACGAAAGAATCGATCATCAAAGACGCGCGAAGCTGCGCTTCCATAGAAGAATTATTTACTTTTAAATAAGCTGTAATAAAAGGCCCTATCAAATAACCCCAAACGGTGCCTTGATGATATTTGCAATCACGATCATAGCGGTCGCCGCTATATATGCCTTCGTATCTTTTGTCGTCAGGCGAAAGACTTCTTAAACCATACGAAGTGTAAAGTTTTGCAAAAACCCCCTTTACAATCGCTTTCTCTTGGTGCGCCTCTAAAATAGAGAATGGTAGGGAAACAGCGAATATTTGATTAGGACGAAATGATTTATCTGGGGTGTTGTCGGGTCTTATGCAGTCATAAAGACATTTCTCAGAATCGTTCCAAAATACTTTTGCAAAAGAAAGCTTTACTTTTTTGGCTAACGATATCGTTTCTCTGGAATTCCCTTCATATTTGTCCTGAAAAATTGAATATATCTTTAGAGCATTATACCAAAGTGCATTAACCTCTACCGCTTTGCCGTTTCTGGGAGTTACAACCGTTCCGTTAACCTTTACGTCCATCCAGGTTAATTGCGTGCTATCGTTACCGGCACATATGAGACCGTCGCTTTCGTCCATTTTAATCTCATTGATTGTCCCCGAGATAAAAGAATCAATTATAGAAGTCATACCTTCGTATAGATGCTCTTTTACAAAATCATAATCATCTGTATACTCAACAAATTTGTAAATTGCCGCAAAAAACCATAAAGAGGCGTCTACGCTGTTATAAGAGGCATCATTGCCGTTATCTGCAAAGCAATTAGGTATAAGGCCATGACGAATTTCGTTAGCGAATGTTTTCAATATTGAACGGGCATCATCATAGCGACCTGTCACTAAGGTCAAACCGGGAAGTGCTATCAAAGAGTCGCGACCCCAATCTGAAAACCAAGGGTAACCGGCTAGAATAGTTTTGTTGCCGGTGCTTGCTCTGGATACAATAAACTGATCCCCGGCCAAAAGTAGCCGCTTTAATAAATAATCATCAGATTGCAATGAGTTTTGAACCGCTTCAAGCCTTTGCTCTTCACGTTTTTTAAGATCCATGGGGTTAAAAGATAAAATGGATTTGTCTGAAAATAACACTGAAACAGAGCCTGAAAACCCGGTTAACTCAATGTAACCGCATGAAAAATCATCTTCAACCGAAGGCAGACCGCGCTCTTCTTCGGCGGTCAAATATATATCTTTATGCCATTTAAAATCTTCTACAAAAGTTCCTCTGTCCCATTTTATATGTAATTCAGGAGCATTTGAAAAAGGGTGAACTTTTATACGCTTCTCATTTATTTCCGCACAACCTGATATGCCGGGATTCTCGAACATGTTGCCGTGAAAATCTCTGAAAAGATAATGCGGACGTATTTTTAATGTCGCATCTTCTTTATCTGTCAAGAGTTTATAAGTTACTAAGGTTGTGTTTTGCCCGTAAACCATACTTATGCTTTTTATTACCATCACATCGCGAATTTGATAATACCAAGTGGGTAGGGGGTCTCGTTCAAATCTTTCAAGATGAAGATACCCCGAAGGCTTATGTATGGAATTTTTGTGTATCGATGTCGAGAGTGGATACTCTCGTCCGTCAAAGCAGATCGTTTCTTCTAACCTAGATACCATTACAATTCTGTCAACGGGCGGTCTCTGTGAGGCAACCAAAATGCCGTGATACCGCCTCGTATTTATGCAGGGAACAGTAGAAGAGGCGTAGCCGCCTATGCCGTTTGTTATTAGCCATTCATGACTTGTAGCGAGAGAAATATCGCTTTCTGATTCGCGACCTATTTTAATCATTTGGTATTTCTCCTGTTTTCGCAATATCTTATAGCAAGTTGCCTAAACTTTCAAATACTTTGCTTTTAATTATGTGATAAAATCCCATAGCTGGTTCGTGAACCTCCCAGCATAAAAAACTAAGGAAAGTTATAAAAAATGAGAAATGTTATTATCGATTGTGACCCCGGTATCGATGACTCTTTGGCCATAATGTTGGCCCTTAAATCTCCGGAATTAAACATTCTTGGCATCACAGTGGTTTCAGGTAATGTTTCTGTGAACGAGGGAGTCGAAAACGCAAAGAAAATTTTGGACTTTATGGGGCGCTTGGATGTTCCTGTATTCAGAGGTGAGGCTGTTCCGCTCAAACGAGACTATGTAAGCGCCGCGGAAACCCACGGGACAGACGGACTCGGCGAGACATTTTTCCCTAGTATTAATGGTTATGAACAAAAAATTAGCGCGCAGGATTTTATAATTCAAAAACTTAATGAGCAAAAACTGTCGATAATCGCTTTGGCACCGATGACCAACTTAGCGCGTGCAATTCAAAAAGATGATAAAGCGTTTGAAAATCTTGAAGAGATTGTAACAATGGGCGGAAACTTCAAAAGCTTCGGAAACTGCTCTCCGGTGGCGGAATATAATTATTGGTGCGACCCTGACGCCGCAGCATTTGTTTATGATTTTTTTTATCGAAAGAAGAAAATCTTAAATATGGTTGGCCTTGATGTAACAAGAAAAATTGTGCTCACGCCGACATTGGCCGATTTTATATATAGAATTAACAATAGAGTAGGTGAATTTGTAAAAAAAATTACTGCGTTTTATATGGATTTTCACTGGGAATACGAAAAAATAATCGGATGCGTCATAAATGATCCTCTTGCTGTGGCATGGTTTTTGGATAGATCTCTGTGCGATGGAATAATGGCTTTTACACAAGTAGAAACCTCAGGGCTCGCCATAGGGCAAACAATCGTAGATGCCAACAATTTCCTCAGAAAGTATCCAAACAGTTACGTTTTAACTTCAGTTGATTCGGAAAAATTCATGAAAACTTTTATCGGAAGAATTACTGATGACAGAAATGAAACAGAAAAATATTGGAGTGCTTTAAAGGGGGTTTTTTAAGGTTTTGTTACTTTTTTTAGTACGTATAGAAAAATATTTAAAATAGATGTAACCTAGTGGTTGTGTTTGGTATCTAAATGTGTGAGTTCAATAAAATTGTTATCAAGGAGATTTGATATGAAAAAATTTACAATAGCTTTTGCAGCAATATTGCTCCTTCTCGGAATGACTTCGGCAGATGCAGCGCCAAAAAAAGAAAAGATTAAAAATAAAAAGCAAGATATTTCTGCGAAGGAAAAGGGAAAGCCGGGAAAACAAGTTCTCAATAAGTTTGATAAAGACGGGGACGGTAAGCTTAGCGACGAAGAAAAAGAAGCTATTAAAGTATTCAGAGCGAACAACCAAAGCCAAAGAGCTGAATTTATTAAGATGTTCGACACAGACGGTGATGGCAAGCTTAGCGAAAATGAAAAAGAAGCCATGAAAGAGCTCAGAATGAAAAATAAAGAGAAAAGAGCCGAAATGGTTAAAAAATTCGATATAGACGGGGATGGCAAACTAAGCAAAGAAGAAAGAGAAATTGCTAAAGAAGATGTCGATAAAAACATGATGGAAAACCCCAGACTAATAGAAAAATTTGACCTTGATGGTGACGGAAAACTGAGCCAAGACGAAATCAAAAAAATGAAAGAATTCAGAGAAAAAGCGAGTGAAAGAAGACAAAAATTTATTAAAAAACTCGATACCGATGGCGACGGGGTAGTTAGCGAAGCTGAAAAAGCCGCTTTAAAAGCAAAAAGAGAAGAAAATAAAGCCAAACGCGAAGCCAAAAAACTTAAAAAGCTCGATACCGACGGTGACGGAGTGGTAAGCGAAGCTGAAAAAGAAGCCGGTAAAAAATTTAGAAAGCAAGATAAAAAGGGTGAAAATTCAAAAGGGAAGCAAAAAAAGAATACAAAATAAGCTTTGTTGTCATACCCGGTATTATGTAGTAAACTGCTTCAAATGAACAATACCGGAGGGCTATAAATGGCAAAATGCCTTTTGATAGACGGAAACAACATAGTATTCAGGGCGTATTACGCTTTTCAAAATCAAAGACTAAAAACAAGCGCCGGTTTACAAACCGGCGCTTTGTTTGGTTTTATCAGAATGATTACGAAAGTTCTCAAAGAGCGATCGCCTGAGCTGGTCGCAGTAGCTTTCGATACTACTTCAAATACATTCAGAAAAAAACTGTATCCGCTCTATAAAGCTAAAAGAAAACCTATTCCCGAAGACTTGCTTTTGCAGTTGCCGCTTGCTCATAAAGCAACAGAAGCGTTAGGCATTAACATAATGACGAACGATAACTTTGAGGCAGATGATTTGATTGGGTCTGCCGCTAAAAAACTGGCAGAAAAATATGAGGTCGAGGTTATAACCGGTGACAGAGATTTATTGCAGCTGATCGATGACAGAATTACGGTGGAACTATGCCAAAAAGGTGTCAGCGAGACCAAGCCGGTTAACCCGGAATCCTTTTATGAAGAATACAAATTTATGCCAAAAGGCATTATAGAATTAAAAGCCTTAATGGGTGATATATCAGACAATATTCCGGGTGTTAAAGGAATCGGTGAAAAAAAAGGATTGGCACTCGTTCAAGAGTTCGGAACTATTGATAATATTTATGCCTCACTGGAAAGAATAGATAATATTAAGACGAGAGAAATGCTTGTTAATGACAAAGAAATGGCATTTTTATCACACAAACTGGCTACAATTGTACTTGATGTCGATGTTTTTGAAGATGAGAATAACTTAATTTGGAACGAAAAAAATCTGGGCAGCACACAATTTTTAAGTTTTTTGCAATCTTATGAATTCTCAAGCTTGTTAAAAGAATTTTCGCCTAAAAATTTACCTGAAGATTTGATGAAACAACTTTCAGAAGAAAAGAACGTTCAAAAAGAAAATCTAAGTTTGTCCGGTGAAAAATTATTAATAAATAATATTGAAGACTTTATAAAATATTGGGACACAATCGGAAATGAAATCTGTTTAGATATTGAAACAGACGGTTTAAATCCTGTCAGTGACAGAATTATCGGGATTTCTTTTGCCGCAAATGAAGAAAAGGCGGTATATGTGCCGCTGAGGCATTCATATCTCGGTCTCACACAAGAAGACCAAATAAACCCTGAGGTATTTTTTGAATTTATAAAGAATAATATTAAAAATAAAAAAATAATTGGTCATAATTTAAAGTTTGATTTGGCTTTTTTGAAAAAAGAAGGTGTTGAAGTTGCTGATGACATCTTCGATACCCTTATAGCCGCGTATCTTGATGATCCTTCAAGGTCGAATGCCCTCAAGAGCTTGGGTAAAAATTTAATGGGCTATGAAGTTACCGAATATACTCAAGTCGTAAAAAACAACGATTTTGCTTCGGTTCAAATCGATAGAGCCAAAGACTATGCTTGCCAAGATACTTTGCTTACCATGCGCCTTTATCCCATTATGATTAAGCTGCTCGAAGAAAAAAAACTTCTGCATTTATTTAATTCCCTTGAAACACCTGTGGTAAAAATTCTCATGGAAATGGAATATACAGGAATCGGTCTCAATAGCAAATATTTGTCAGAATTAAGCATTGAATTACAAGATAAACTGGAAGAATCTGAAAGAATAATTCATGACCTTGCCGGACACGAGTTTAACTTAAATTCTCCAAAACAATTGCAAGAGGTTTTGTTTAACGAACTTAAACTTACACCGCCTAAAAAAAACAAAACAGGTTTTTCTACCGATATAGAAGTGCTTAAAATTTTACAATTTGAACATGCTATCTGCAAAGAACTCATGGAATACCGAGAGTTGGCTAAATTAAAAAATACTTATGCCGATTCACTAATCTCTTTGATAAACCCGACTACAAAAAAGATTCATGCAAGCTTTAATCAAGCTGTCACCGCTACAGGAAGGTTGTCCGGATCAAACCCAAATTTGCAAAATATTCCGGTTAAGTCAGAGTTAGGGCGAAAAATCAGAAGGTCATTTATTCCGCCAAGAGTTGGCGATCAGTTTTTGTCCATTGACTATTCACAAATAGAACTAAGGCTTTTGGCACATTTCTCAAAAGACCCTGAGCTTTTAAAAGCATATCAAAATAACATTGACATACATGCTTTGACTGCCGCTAAAATCTTTGGCAAAGAGCCTGAGCAGATAATAGAGCGAGAACGCTCTGTAGGTAAAACTGTTAATTTTGGCATTTTATATGGAATTTCTGCGCATGGACTGGCTGAAGATCTTGGAATTACCAGAGTAATGGCAAAAGAGTATATCGACAGTTTTTATAATGGCTTTGCTGAAGTAAACAGTTTCTTTGAAAATATTCTTGAAAATGCTCGTGAAGTAGGACATGTTATTACCTTACTCGGGCGAATCAGACAAATACCGGATATTAATGCATCTAAGGTCTTATTGAAAAATGCAGCCGAAAGAATGGCCAAAAATACTGTTCTTCAGGGGTCTGCAGCGGATTTGGTTAAGAAGGCGATGATAGATACAACGGCTTGGCTGAAGGAAAATAATTATCAAACAAAGCTTGTGTTGCAAATTCACGATGAGTTAGTGTTCACTGTGCCGGAAACAGAAATTGAAGCAGTTAAACAAAAACTTAAAAGTATAATGGAAAACTGCGTCTCTCTAAACATTCCGTTAGTTTGCGATATAGCCATCGGAGAAAATTTAGCAGACTTGTCTTGATGTTTAAAAATTACAAAATACACCGTGCAAAAGCTTTATCGGTGTTTATTTGCTCAATCAGAGATTCGGCACTGTCGAATCTCTTTTCGTCTCTGAGGCGTTTCACAAATCTAATTCTTATGGTTTGATGATAAAGATCACCTGAAAAGCCAATTAGATGAGCTTCCAATAAATGTGTGTCTCTGTCAAAAGTTGGCCGGTAACCTATGTTTACAATAGAAGGGTAGGTGCCTATGTTGGTGTCGGTGTAGCAAGCGTAGACACCATTGGGCGGAAGTATTTTTTCTGTTCTTTTCAATGCAAGATTAGCAGTAGGAAAACCTAAAAGATGTCCCCTGCTGTCACCATGCACAACTTCACCGGAAAAACTGGCTTCTCTGCCTAAAAACAGGTTTGCACGGTCAAAGTCTCCGGCTTCTATTGCAGATCTTATAATTGAACTCGAAACGATTTCATCGTCAATCAGCACTTTGTCGACAATTTTACATTCTCGACCGTGTCTTTTTAATTCAGATTTTAAAAAGTTTGCATCTCCGTTTTTTTCAGAACCAAAATGAAAATTGAAACCAACAAAAACAGTTTGAGCCTGTAATTTGTTTATGATTATATCTTCAATAAATTCTAGGTGCCCCAATTTAGAAAACTCTTGGTCAAAAGGTCTGAAAACTATATTCGATATACCTAAACTTAAAATATAACTGAATTTTTCTTCGGGTGTAGTAATATAGCCTCTAAATATATCGGGGGCTAAAAATTTGCGTGGTGAATGATCGAAAGTAAAAATTACAGAAGGCAACGAATGGGCTTTTCCATATTTTAATATTTCGGAAATAAGCATTTGATGACCGACATGCACCCCGTCAAAAAAGCCGATTCCCAAAACACAGGGCTCTTTAGCTGAATAGTTCCCCAGAAGGTTGTTAATCTTCATTGTCATTGAAAACCTTTATTGGCAACAATAAGACGCAGCTGCCGGCGTCAGACTGAGCAGTGCCTTTTCTGTACAATCCGAGAAGTTTGCCTGATTTGTTAAGCATTAAAATTTGATCGTGACTGTGATCAGATTCTGCTTCCATACCAATAATATGAGCTCTGGCTATTGGTCTGCCATGTCTTATTTGTTCAGCGCCTTCATCGGTAACCGTTATTCTTGAAATTGGTAAAATGTCTTCCATTTTAATAAAAGATTCTGAATTTTCAAAAGTAACAGCGTTGTCTAACTTCCACATGGGAAAAGCTCGGTTGTATGAACAGTCTCCGACTTTTTCTCTGAGAAGATAAGATAAATGGGCGCCGCATCCAAGTTTTTGGCCCAATTCATGGGCGATAGATCTTACATAAGTTCCGCGGGAACAGCTAACTCTTATAACAAGATTTCGTCGATTATCATCTATATAGTTATTTATAAGTTCGATGGACTTAATATTAACCTTTCGGCTTGCAACTTCAAAATCTTCGCCCGCTCTGGCCTTTTCATAGGCTCTTTTGCCCTTGACTTTAACCGCAGAAAATATTGGAGGAATTTGATCTATAATACCCGAAAAACTTTTAAGAGCCTCGCTGATTTCTTCGTCGCTGACAGATAGGCCTTTATTGTTTTCGCCGGTGATCTTGCCGGTAGCATCGTAAGAATCTGTCGTAACACCCAGTGTTATGCGCATCAAATACTGTTTATCAAGTTTTTCCTTAGGTAAAAAGTTTAATAACTTAAGTGCCTTACCAATAAAAACTAAAAGAACGCCTTGCGCCATCGGGTCAAGAGTGCCTGAATGTCCGCATTTCTTGATCTTGTATTTACGACGAATTTTGTTTATCACATCATGTGAAGTGCAACCCTTGGTTTTATAAACAATTAAAAGCCCGTCTGACATTTTTTAACCAACTTATAAAGAATTTATTGCTTTTGAAGCTGCAGATAAAACTCTATGTCTAACTTCATCAATGTTGCCTTCAATCGTGGCTCCTGCGGCTAAAGTATGCCCTCCGCCACCAAATTCGCGGCTAATGTTTAAAACATCAATTTTTCCGCTTGATCTAAAGCTTATTTTTACCTTATTCGAATCGAGTTCTCTGAATAATATGGCAATTTCATTGCCTTTAATGCAACTAAGGTGCCTAATTACGCCGTCTGCATCGACTTCAGAAGCATTGTTGTTTTCAAAATCTTTTTGAGTTAACCAACTTGAGAATAATTTGCCGTCACACAACTTTTCGGTTCTTGCCATTGTTATACCGTGCATCAAAACTCTGTTGTAGCTAGTATTTTCATATACCAGTTTGTAAATGTCGTCAACTGAAATATCGTTGCTTATAATCTTGGCGGTAACTTCATGAGCACGTGAGGTCGCGTTGTTATACCTAAAATTGCCCGTATCTGTCATAATTCCAACATATAGAGCCTCGCGGCATTCTTTATTTAAAGGATTACCGGTTTTTTCAAGTATGTTATAAAGTATCTCACAAGTCGAAGAGGCTTTTTCGTCAAGTATGTTTGTGTGTCCGAGACCTTTAACATCAACATGATGATCAAGATGAACCAAATGAGAAGCTTGTTCAAAAAAACTGACTCTGTCGCCCATCCTTTTAGCTTCTGTTGTTTCCATCAAAAATGCCAAATCAAAATTGATGTTTTCGGGTAAAAAATCAGTACAAAGCTCCGCTCCTTTGAGCCAAGAAATTTGTTCGGGAATTGGATCAAAATTTAAACAAACACAATTTTTTCCAACTGATTTACAATAATGATACAAAGCTAATTGAGAACCGAGTGCGTCTCCGTCTGCATATGGGTGAGCAATGCAAAACAGATTTTTAGCTTCATCAAGTTTTTCGCAAATTAAATTAATTTGGTTGTTATATTCATTACAAGGCCACAAAACATTCATAAGGTATATCCTTAGGATCAAGAGTCGGAAACATGTATGTTTCTCAGTAGTTCCAACAGATTATCGCCCTGTTTTATGGATGGGTCATAAAAAAACGCCAATTCCGGTAGAACACGCAACAAAAGAACTTTTTTAAGCTCTTTTCTAAGAAATGGTTTTGCGGAATCAAGTCCCTTTTGAACGCTTTCTGCATCATGACCATTGTCTAAAAAGCTGTAGAGAACTCGGGCCAGATGAAAGTCGGGGCTGATGTCAACATTTACAATATGCACGCCCCGAACTCTCGGGTCAGAGACCTTTTGGTATATTAGCGTAGACAACTCGCGCAACAATAGCTCAGAAACTCGTTCTTGTCTTCTGCTCATG
>Ga0265294_10003220_pt1 | contig 21003 bp, 19 predicted proteins | sample MunlanPumphouse3_FD_192504 | JGI IMG/M metagenome (GOLD analysis project Ga0265294, IMG submission 192504) | Groundwater microbial communities from a municipal landfill in Southern Ontario, Canada - Pumphouse #3 | ecosystem: Environmental > Aquatic > Deep subsurface > Groundwater | place...
TCAGGAGGCCGGTGCGGCCCCCACCTCTTCGCTGTCCCATACGAGGGTGTTCTTCATCTCGGTCATGATCACCCGCGAACCGGGGGGGACCCGGATCGCATCGCCGATATCCTCGGGCGCCTGCGCCCAGACGACCTGGTGCTTGATGTCCCCGTCGGGGAGCAGCACCACGACGCTGTAGGTGTTCATACCCTCCTCGGGAGTGCCTTCTTCCTCTCCCGGGGTGACACGATAGCAGGTAAACGTGACCGGTCTCGATTCTTCCCCCATCTTCTCTTCGGCTTCGCCTCTCATACGCTTTCCTCACCACCCGGACGTGCGCGGCCCGTCGCGGTTCTGCGCGGCCCCCGGGGATAGCGGGAGGCCGTGTCCTCCGCCCGCCGGAAAACCCGCCTCACTCCCGGGAGCGACCTCCTCTGGTGCCCTCCTGATAATAAGTTTGCCCCGTGCCGCAGCCATCGGTGCAGGGGGCGGGGGGTGTTGACGGTGCCCGGTTAATGCCGGCAAAAAAAGTATTCTCCGGCTCTCACGCCACGTGGAGGAACTCTTCAACCAGTTCGCGGATCGCTTCGTTGTTGCCGTACAGTTTCTCGCTCAATCCCAGGTCATCGAAGGCCTTCAGGGTGGTGATCCGGCTGTCGATCATCCCCGCCGGGAAGATTCCGCTCTGCTCGAAGAGCGCTCTTTTCGCCTTGAGCGCTTCGGCGGACTCGACACAGGAGGCGGGAAGCTGCCGGAACTCCGCGAGCCGCTCCTTGAACTCGGGGCGGAATATGTTCCCGCTGACGTAGAGTTTCTCGGCCATCTCGAGCGCGCCGGGCATCTCGATCCCGTGTAGCGCCGCCACGACGAGGCCGGCGACGATCAGGTAGGGATCGGCCGAGCCGTCGGCGACCCGATACTCGAACGTCTGCTTCGACGGACGGTTCGGTGTAAGGCCGTTTTCACCGGGGTTGGCGTCACAGGTCATGCCGTTGGCGCCGATCCAGCCGAGAGGCACCCGGACCACGACCGAGCGGTTGCGATCGCCCCAGCAGACCGTCGTCGGCGCTTCCTGGTGTGGAACGAGACGGAGGTAGGAGGTCGGGATGGTGTTCCCGAAGGCCGTCAGGGCGTCGGAGGCGTCGAGAATACCGGCTATCATCTTCCGGGCGAGCGGGCTCAGCCTGCCTTCCTCGACCAGCAGGTTCTTGCCGTCCTTCTCGACGAGCATGTGGAAATGCATCCCGCTCCCGGCCTTGCCGGCGGTGATCTTCGGGGCGAAGCTGATCTCGACGCCGTACTGGTTGCCGAGCATCCGCAAGACCCACTTCGCGACGATCAACTGCTCGACCGCCTGCTCCACCGACATTGGCAGGAACTCGATCTCGTGCTGCTCATAGTAGGTATCGTCATTATAGAAACATCCGACCTCAGAGTGGCCGTACTTGATCCGGCCGCCGGCGCGGGCAATCAGCCGCATCGCCTCGTCCCGCAGGTCCGCGAACTTGACGAACGGTTCGGCCGAGTGGTAGCCCTTCTGGTCGCGGCCGGGGTAGAGATCGTCCCGCGGGCCGATGACGTAATACTCGAGCTCGCCGAGCGTCTTGAAGGTGTACCCGGTCCGGCGGGTGAACTCCTCGTCCGCCTTGCGGAGTACGTACTCGGGCGAGCTCTCGAGGGGTTTCCCGTCGTTGTCGTAAAACGAGCAGAGGAACTCGAGCGTCGGCACCTCGGCAAAGGGGTTCACGAACGCCGTGCGGTAGCGGGGGATCACGTAGAGGTCGCTGCTCCCCGCCTCGATGAACGAGAAAAGATTGCTGCCGTCGACGCGCTCGCCGTCCGAGAGGATGATGTCGAGATGCTCCCTTGAGGAGATAACGAAATTGAGGGTCTTAAGTTTGCCGTCTTCGGCGGCGTACCGGAAATTGACCATCTCAATTCCGTTCTCCTCGCAGAACCGTATGATATCCTCTTTCGTAAAATCGGCCGGATCCTTCTTGAGAAAACGTACCAGCTCATTGGGGTTCATCAGGATCTCAGAATCTTTCATATTTCTTTAACGTTGGCTTCGACCGTATAAAAATGAGTGTTTTCCTCTCCGCATCCGGTCCGGCGAGGGCATCGTGCTCCCGGATACAGGGGGGTTTCTCCGGATCGGAGACGGAGTGCCCTCTTCCGGGGGTGAAAACGGCACCGCGATCATCCCGCCTCCCCTGCGCGACGGATAACGGCTCCATTCCGATCGTCAATCCGCCCCGTCCAGCCTTCCGGAGAGGTCCCACACCACCATCGGGGCCTTCAGGATGGCGGCATCGGCCCCCTCGTCCCGATACCCCGCCACCTCCGCGAGCACCGAGAGGCCCAGTTGAGCGTTCCTCTTCGCATACCCTAACGAGACCTGGTCGATGGTGTCGTCCGGGGTATGGGTCGGGCCGTGCTCCTCGCTGTGTGTCGTCACGGCCGGATAGCCCCGTTCCCGGAAGGATATGTGGTCCGAGGTGCAGGAATGGATGTTCTCGGTCAGGGCGAAGTTCGTGCCGTAGAGTGTGTTATAGTCTGCCATGAGTGCCGCGACACCTGCCGATCGCTCGTCGTAGACGATGTCGAGGACCGAACGGTTAAGAGGATCGTAGCAGGACGAGTCGTAGTTGAGGTAGAGCGCGATCGGAGCCGCCGCATCAGCGGCGTAGTCGATGCTGCCGAGTCTTCCGACCTCTTCAGCGTTCCAGAATGCAAACTGCACCGTCCGGTCAAACGAGTGCCTGCTCATCACCCGGGCGAGTTCCAGGACGATCGCGACGCCGCAGCCGTTGTCGGTAGCCCCCGGCGCGCGGGTAAGATCTGTCGACGTGCTGTCGTAGTGCGCGCCCACCAGCACGATCCCGTCTGAGGCGTTGCCGCCCCGGGGAAGCGTGGCGACGACATTCCCGGATTCGCCGTCCATGGACTCCACCTCAAGCCCGGGGATGGCGGCAAACCTTGCGGAGAGGTACGCACCCGCCTCCCGGTTCCCGTCGGTGCCGTATGCCCGGGTCGAGAAGTTCTGCAGGTCGTAGGTCGTGTCCCGGAGTTCGGACTCATCGATCTCTGCGAGCATCGCGGCGATCCCGGGGTCGTACTCTCCCCCGGGCGTGCCGGTGCCGGCTGCCGGGGCAGCTGCAAGAAGGACCGCTACGCCGGCGAGCAGCAGAACATAGAGAGGCCCCCTGGGGGAGCAGGCATGCCGTTGAGTGTATTTCCAGTGCGCTGAATCCCGTTCCATGTATGATCACGCAGAAGGCACCGAAAGGAGGGGTCGAGATATATACTTTCCGCCGGGAGATGAGAGCGTTATGATCCGATAAAGGGGGACATTCGGACCCGGATCGGCGAATTTGCGTCCGGGGTCCCGGATAGGGAGACGTGCCATCCAGGGCCAGGTATATATCGCACGGCAACGAGATCAGTCTCTCAACCCGACCCGAAAAAGGATCGCCACAGGAGCGGATATGCCCGACCGACCATCAGCAAGCGACGAGTCGACCCTTTTGCGGTGGATGCGGCTTGAAATCGGCAGGATCAACGACGGTGTCGTCTCAGAGCGCAAACGCCTCTCACGGCTCTTACGGGAGGAGCACCCCTCGTCCGTCACGAAGGGCGGGAACCGGCACGACTTTGACCGGGACGTCCTCCTCCGGCTGGAGCAGGCCCTTCCGGAAGCGTTGCAGCGACGGCTCCGGCTTCCGATCCTCTTCTACTTCGACTCCACAGTTCCGGATAGCTTCTTCCTCGCAGACGAGGCTGCGGTGCAGGCCCTCCAGAACCTCAGCGAGATCAGCCCTCTCCGGAGGATGCAGGGTGGGAGGCTCTGGATAGGGAAACCTCTGGTGTATGCCATCGTGAACAGGTACCCGACAGCCATGCAGATCGTGATGCACTAGCGGGACCGGGTGCTCTAAAAAAGAGAGAGGATCTTTTCTCCGGCGCCCGGTCCGCTCTCCGACCGGTGGCCGACAACGGGATAAGCGGCCGGCGAGGCGCTCTCGGGGCGGAAACCCATATGCCCGGCCTCGGTGTCCGGTGAAGCCACTGAAGACGGCCGATCCTGTGTTCCAACAACGATACAGGCTATCAACCCGCCAACAACCAGGGCTTGAATGACAATGGTCAATACTGTAGCCATCTTCTGCTCTGAGATCTCGATCACCTCGCGTGCCGGTAGCGGGGATCGTATTTAAATCTTGTTATTTTTATAACACTTTATATTATTTATTGCTACTGATGCGCCATACGTATGGTGAGAGAGGGGCCGTGCACCCGGTTCCGGAGATAGCCCGGGCATGGGGTCAGCCGGAGCGGCCCGACGGCTGCCCGGGATCGTCCTTCTTCGTGACGGTCCGCCGGACCCGTTCAAGCACCGGGCGGGTGGCCTCATCCATCTGCCGGTCGAAGTAATCCACCCATTCTGCAACGACTGCGAGCTGTTCCTGCTGCCTGGAGAGACGTTTCTGCAGATCGTCGACGGTCATCTGGAGCCGTCCGACCTCCTCCATTCTCCTTTGCTGCTCCCGCTCGAGTTCATCGACCAGTCGTGCAATCCGGCGTTCCTGCCGGGCCAGCGTATCCCGCATCACCCCGAGATCGATCACCACCTCAGGCGGGAGCGGGGCGGCGTTCCGACCGATCTCCTCTGCCGCACCTTCAGATTCGGCCCGTTTTTTGCTAAGTTTGGCCTCTTTGACGATCTCCTCCGGAGAAAGGCCTTTCCCGGAGAGTTCGATGAGTTTCTGGACAGTTCCGACCGTTTTTTGCGGGAAAAGCCTGGCTCGGCCGAGGGTCCGGTAGGTAAAGAGGCTGTCGTAGGTCTGGACAAGTGCCCTGACCTCCTGCTCGGAGATCCCGGTGAGGTGCGCGATATCCCCGATCTTCAGTTCCTTCTCGTTCATGGATGCCATCCCCTGCACCCGCCCGGGTGCTCGAGCGGGAGCCCTACCGTACCTCTTTGTCGTCATCAGGTATAGGTGCGTGCCGGAGCACGGGATTTTTCGTGCTGCCGTCCCAGTACTGATACATGAGCAGGGGAGCGAGGGAGAATGTCCCGGATAGAACGACCGTCGTCCGGAAGGCGGTGCGGTCTGCCCGCCTTCAGGTGCGGCCGGACGGGACCCTGCGGGTGGTCGCTCCCCCATCGTTCGACATCGGGGGATTCCTGCAGCGCAACGCGGCCTGGATCGAGAAACGGCGCGAGGAGTTTGATCGGCTGGCGGTTGAAGGGCGCGGGCGGGAGGATCTGCTCCTTCTGCATGGGCAGTTTCACCGCCCGGTCCCGGGTGCGCTGTTTGCGATTGACGAGGCCTCGGGCACTGTCACCTGCCCGTCCGTTCCCGCCCTCAGGAGAAGTCTCTCCGGGATGCTGAAGGAGGAGGTCCAGGACCACCTGGCAACCTACCCGGATCTTGTCGGCCGGACGCGGGGGCGGATCGCAGTAAAGATGCAGAGGACCCGGTGGGGAAGCTGCTCGACGCTCGGCAACCTGAACATCAACCTGCGCGTCGTAGCTCTTCCCGATCCCCTGCGGGAATATGTCGTCGTCCACGAGGCCGCTCACCTCCGCGAGCAGAACCACTCAAAACGGTTCTGGCGTCTCGTTGGGAGCTACTACCCCGAATACCGGGCGGCGGAAGCCGAACTGCGGCGCTACTGGGTCATCCTCGAGCGGAACCGGGTGTGGGGGACGCTGCAGGATAGGAAGTAAGAGAAGGGATCAGGAATACTTTCGCCAGAACATGGAGAGTTTCCTCGACTCAGCCCACCGCCCGTCGAGCTGGTCGATGATGCCGTTGATCCGCTGCACCTGCTGCCGGATCTGTTCCCGTGTCGTGGCATCGTCAAGCAGTTCGGCACGCCCCATGATCGCCTGGAGCGGGTTCCGGATATGGTCGGCGAGCAGGGCAAACTGTTCCATGTTCCGCTCGATCTGAGCGTAGGCCTTTGATTTCAGGTCCTCAACCTCCCTCTGGGCGGTGATATCCCGGGAGACGGTGACGATCCTCTCGACCTTACCGCGTTCGAAGATCGGGATCCGCATCTCTCGAAGAACCACGGTCTGGTCACCGCACCTGAGAGACCGCTCTGATGTCAGCGGCCGGCCGGTTCGTACGACCCGCTCGTACAACTGCCGGGTGGTGGAAGGCAGGAACGGGAGAACAGCAAAGAGATCCTTTCCGACGACATTCGTCTCAAGCCCGAGGTCTTCGCACCAGGCGATGAAAGCGTCGTTTGCGAGAAGAAGGGTGAGCCGGGTATCGACAACGGTGACGGTATCGGTGATGGCGTCGAGGACAATCTGATAGAGGCCTTCTGACTCCCGAAAGAGGTATTCGGACTGTTTCCGGTCAAGTGCACCCGCGATGATGTGGACAGCCGCAGACAGGAGAGCCACATCCTCGTCCACGAACCGACCCTCCTCGGTGTCCAGATCGAACCCGACGAACCCGACAACCGCCCCGTTCAGCCGGAGCGGGATCATTAGCGCCGCGGTAGCGCCATGCCGCTTCAGGAATTCGCGCTCCTCCCTGTGCAGCCGCCCTTTCCCGGACGCTCTGTCCACAAGCACAGTTTCGCCTTCGAGAATCCGCGCGACCCACCGGGGAAGGTCGCCCGTGAGGAATTCCCGGGACTTCCCCCGCCGGGGGTTCTGTTCCGGCCGGCACCACTCGTGCGTGGTGCCAAGAAGTGTCCGGGGGTCGTTGAAGAGGGAGAGGTAGGCCCTGCATGCCCCGCACGCGCGGCCGAGATCCTCAAGCGATTCATCGATAGCCGGATCGATCTGCGCGTGATCCACGAACCGCGCGGGCATCGCCGCAACAGCCTGCTCAAGGCTGCGGCGGCTGCGCGGTGTATCTTCAGCCCTGCACTGCACGCCAGCGTCGATGCAGGAGAGGAGGAGCCAGGTATCGGCGGTGACGGGGTCGCGAACGCTGTTGATCGAGATCCTGACATCAAAAGGCGATGAATCCCTCCGCCGGGCAGCAACCGTCCCGCTCCACCGGCCGGAGGAGAGAGCACAGTCAATGCAGTCCCGCCCCTCTTCCGGGGAGAGCCAGAGGAGAGGGACGGGTTTTCCGACCACCTCGCACAGCGCGTACCTCCACATGGCAAGCAACGAAGCGTTGGCAAAGGCAATGCGCCCTCCCTGATCGACAATGCAGGTCCCACAGAGTGAGGTCTCAATCACCTGCTCTAGCATCGCGGTAGTAACACCAGGCATCCGGGCCGGGGTTTCGGCGGCGATATTTCCTTCACCTCGAAAGCCCTGATCGCCGCCGCGGTGCTCCGGAGGAACGCCTGCTGCCAAACAGTTCGTTGAATGCGGATCCATACCCTGATCATCCCGGGCGGCAGAACGGAGCCGCCCATCGCCGTTATAAAGAGGGGACGCACCGCCACCCTCTGACCTCTCCCCGATCTCTGCCGGGTGGGTTAGGATGATCAATCCCCCCGATCGCGTATTAGAGTTTCTGTTTGTATCGCATCAGCTCCGACCCGGGCGAGGGATCTGAAATGTTGTCGGGTAGAGGCGATACCGATACGCCTCAGGCATCCGCTTTCAGTCTCCGCGAATAATTCCAGTACATCACCAGGAGCGCGGTGCCGATCAGGAGGAAGACGGCAAGCGAGAACCAGAACCCGGTCCCTGCCGGGATAAGGTTCACGATGTAGTCGATGCCAAGAGCGATCCCGAAACTTCCGATGATGCCGCCGATGGTGATGCAGGAGAGGACCTCTGTCTTCGTCATCCCGAGCATCCTCCCCACGACGGAGCCAACGATGCTCCCCGACCCATCGAAGGGGAGGGCCACAAAGGCAACGAGACCGACGAAGTAGAGCCGTTCAAGCCACGGCCGCCGGTCGAGAAACGTCCTGCCTGCCGTCACAAAGCGGCTGACCCACGACCCGATATAGGGGATGCGCAGGACCAGCGGGAAGTTCCAGGCCATGAAGAGCCCCCCGGCGAAGTCCAGGAACGCCAGGGCAAACGCGGCCAGCCACCAGGGGACCCCGCAGAGAATGCAGACCGGGATGATCGTCTCCCGGCCGAGCGGCGGGACGATGTAGGCGACCATCATCCCGAAGAGCAGAAGCCACTGCTCGGCCGGGAGGAGGAACCAGACGGCGGCGAGAAAGAGCGCGCAGAGCAGGAAGGGGACCGAGACCTTCAGCCAGCTCGCCTGGCCATCAGCGCCGTCATCGTCCCATACATCGATCTGCCACATGAACCACCGTCACCCGCGGGCGAACACCCGCTCTTGGGCCGGCGTCACTCCTCACCGACAGGGCCGTTAGGGCTTGCAGGGCCCCGGGTATTCAGAATACGCTCGATGATCTTCGACGAACTGGCGAGAGAGCCGGGATACCCCGGTATCCGGACGACGTCCGCATCGAGCCCACGGTCCCGGAGCTTCTGCTGGAGACGTTCCTCGTCGAAATGCTGGTTAAACCCGAGCGTAATGATGTCGGGCCGGATCTCTGCTATCGGCCTGAACATATCATGCAGGTCGCCGAGAAGCGCATGGTCGACCGGTCTTAACGCCTGCACCATCCTGAGCCTCTGCGCCTCCGGGAGGATCGGTCGCGGCTTATGCTTTACATTCGCGTCCCGCGCCACGATCACGGAGAGTTCGTCGCCAAGCCTCCGGGACTCCTCAAGGTAGTACAGGTGCCCGGGGTGGAGGATGTCGAATGTCCCCGTTGCGACCACACGGATCACTCGACCACCTCAAGGTGTGTCACGCTGCCGTCCGCCCGGTAGCACCGCCAGTCCCTCCCCGTATAGGGGTATCCGACGATGACGTGGTATCGCCCCACGGTCGGAAAAAACCGCAGGTCCGCCGACGACGGGGAGAGGACGCCGTTCGGGTGGCTATGGGCACTGCCGGCCTGGTGAGTATCCAGCGGGAGCATATCGATGAAGAACGAGGCACTCTCCTCGCCGACGATGGTACCGGGCACCAGGTCGAGGTCCCGGATAATGCCGTCCTTCTCTCGCAGCACGGCAACGAACTCGTTCGGATGATGTTCCCATCCGAGTTCGAAGAGCATTGAAAGCAGATCCCTGCTGATCCCGTGTATGGCCATTTCTACTGAATGGTAGGCGAGGAGGCAACATAAGCCCTCGCGTTCGGCATGCGTGCCCGGCCTGCGGGGGTCCGGAAAGAAAAAAGTGGGATCGTTTAAGGGATGACCCTTTCTTCCGGCAGTACCGCCGTAGTCGCATTCTCCACCACAGTCGCATTCTCTGCCGGAGTTACGTTCTCCACCGGGGTCACATTCTCCGGCGGCAGCACGAAACCCGGCGGCACAAGAACCGTGTCGATGATGTGGATGACACCGTTGTCAGCCGTGAGATTGGATGTGACGATGGTCGCGTTCTCTATCGTGAGGTCGCCGTCGACAGCCGTAACATTGAGACTATCCCCGGCAAGCGTCTCAAGAACCGTTTCGTTCCCGGTGACGTTTGCCTCTGTAGCCAGATCTTCTGCGGTATAGTTCCCCCTCACCACATGATACATGAGAAGCGCGTCAAGTGTCTCCGTATCGTTCGAGAGTTCAGCAAGGGTCTCGTTGCCGAGGACCTCGAAAGCAGCATTATCCGGGGCAAAGACCGTATACGGCCCTCCAGCAGCGAGCACCGTCTGCGTGAGTCCGGCATCCTCGACGGCGTCCGCAAAGGAGGTCAGGTTCTCATCCCCGGCAATCAGAGCTGCCAGCGTCATGTTCGACTCTTCCCCGGGGGTCACGTTCTCATCCGGGGCCACCACCATCCCCTCCGGGACGACGATGACGACACCTTGCATGGGTGTCCGTTGTGTCGAGGCGTTGAGCGTACAGCCGTACGGGTAGGTCCCCGTATCGTTGAACGTGTGATTGAACGTCTCGTTCTGCTCTATCGGTCCGGAGTCAAAAAGCCCTCCCGTGCTGGTGACGGTATGGCTTACCTCGTCGTAATTCGTCCAGGTTACCGTTGTATTGCCCTCGACCGTGAGCGAGGCGGGGATGTACGCACCGCCGCGGATATCGACGTCGGTGGTCGCCGCGAGAACCGGCAGGGCGACGAGTCCGATGGCCAGGGCCGCTACGAGCCCGAGTATGGTTGAATTCCTTCTCATGCAATCTCACCACGTTTATGAACCACGGCAGGGAGAACGGCCGGCATCACGGAGTCGGGCCCAGAACGCACTCCCAGCCCCCGGGTTCACAATACCGGGATACCTGCCCGAAGAGTTCGGCACCGCTCGCCGCTGCCACAGAGCGGAAAATAACCGTGAAAATATATAAATATTATTATATTTCAGAGATACCAGGCCCCCGGACCGGAACCGCCCCCCTATCGTGAAAAATCTACGGTATCAGGCTGTTCAAAACGGTCCGTCCTGTTCAAAACTCCTCCCGTACCGGATGGCAAGTTCCGCCTTAAAGAGCTCCTTTCCGAGGTAGCCGGCGTGATCAAGCCGGGAGAGGCACCCATTTGAAAGAAGTGTATAGAAAACGTCTTCCCAGTGTCTTCCCCGCACGGCACGACCCTTATGAACAGCGACGATATAGTCACCCTCGATCCCGATACGGATGCATCCAAGCGGGTCATAGGTAATCTCATTCGGTACGGGATGCGTATCCATAGCGTTCTCATACTCCAGCGGCGGTTCGCGACGCCGCCGCTTCTCCTTCAGGATCAGGAGGTCGAGTCCCAGGTCTTTGGGATACGGGCGATCGGTCACGAGGGTCATCATCTCGGTTGCCCGCCGCATCTCCGCGACCGAACCCCGTGTCTTGTCGCTGTGCTCGCTCGTGAAGATGACGGCGGCGCCGACCTCGTGCGCCATCCCCGCGAGCAGCGCGTTCGCCCCCGGGGAGTCCGCATCCAACAACTCCACGACGTTGCCGGCCCCGAAGAAGAGTGGGCGCGGAGCCTCAGAAAACCCGGCAAGCGAATTGACGAGGCCGGAACCCACCGGCTGGAGCAGCGGGTCGGCTATCAGGCAGCGGATTCCGGCCGCTTCGGCGGCAGCAAGGTTTTCAGGAAGCGTCCGCTCACGCGGCACCACGACCGCCGCGGCCCCGGCCTGTGCGACCGCTTTCCCGACGGTGGGGATGTTATCCTCGTGCAGGGAGAGCACCAGGTCGGCGCGGGGGAGCGCCGCCGCGATAAGGGAGGGGTCCTGGGTGTCGACGGCGAGAGGGCCTTCGACCCTGGCGAGGGCCGCAAAACACCGTTCGACATCGTCCGGGGTCGCGTCGAACCCAAACCCCAGGTCGACGATATCGGCCCCGTCGGCAAAGAACCGTCGGACGTCGGCGAGGAGATCGTCGCGCTTATGCGCATCCATGATCTCCGCGAGCACCTTCATCCTTGAACCCCCGCCGATCTTTGTGCTGTGGATGATGAAATCCGCCTCCGCCTCCTCCTCGCGGAGCGCCACCTGCCGGCAGGCCTCCTCGCGGCGTGTCTCTGCGAGGAACTCGTCGGCGGGGACGGTCTTTGAGAGCCGGACGCGATCCAGCACCGAAAGGACCAGCGGAAGGTCGGCCGCATGCCGCGGGCCGCGGTAGACCGGGACGCCGACCTCGCGCTCGACGGCGGCAAAGGATGCGGTGCACATCCCGGAGACGATCGCCATGTCGTAGCCGCCACCGGCAAGCAGCCTCCGGAGTTCGCCGGGGGTAAGAAACGACGCGATCTCGCCGGTGATCGCCACATCTATCTCATAGCGGCCGCCAAAGCGCTCAGCTGCCGCCTTCACGATTCCAGCTGTTGCCGATCCGGTCGGGAGGAGAATGTGCATAACACTTCACTTATTATTCAGAGGATGACAAATAATCTGATCTCATGCTACGGTGCGACCTGCATGTCCATACAAGGTTCTCCAGGGATGGAGAGAGCAGTGTGGAGGAAATTCTCCGGCGAGCGGAGGCGGTCGGCCTCGACGCCGTCGCGATCACCGACCACGATACAGTGGAGGGCGCCCGCTACGCCCTTGAATGCGACACCTCCGTGATCGTGATCCCGGGCACCGAGATATCGACGAGACAGGGCCACCTGCTCGCTCTCGGGGTCACCGATCCCCTGCCGGCAGGACGCGATTTCTTCGAGACCGTCGCCCTGGCCCGTGCCCGGGGCGCCCTCCTCATCCTCCCCCACCCCTACCACCGCTGGCGCCACGGCGTCGGGAGGAGGCTCGCGGCCGGTATCGGTGCGGTGGATGCGGTGGAGGTCTTCAACAGCCGCTACATCACCGGGTCGGCGAACCGGAAGGCTGCGGTCATCGCACGAAGATTCGGGAAACCCGGCGTTGCCGGGAGTGACGCCCATAACGCACGCTACGTCGGGTTCGGGGTAACCTATGTCACGTCAGAACCGGATGCAGCCTCTATTCTCTCTGCAATCAGGGAGGGGCGGACGATGGCAGGGGGGAGGATGACCCCGCTCCACACCTACACCCGCCAGTCCATCAAGGGCGCTCTTCGCAGGATCCGGCGAACGGTACAGCAATGAAACTGGCGTTTCGTTTTTCGTATTTCGGGGACCGTTTCTTCGGCTCGCAGATGCAACCGGGGCTCCGCACAGTGGAGGGCGAGTTCATCGAGGCCTGCAGGCTTCTCGGGCTCTTCGACGACTGGCGGGAGGCAGGATTCGTCACCGCCGGCCGCACCGATCGCGGGGTGCATGCCCGGGGCCAGGTCTGCTCGTTCTCGACCGATGAGCCGGACCGGGCGGTTCAAGCGCTGAACAAGGTGCTCCCGGCCGACATCTGGTGTACGGCGTGGGCCGGGGTGCCGGCCGGGTTCCACCCCCGGTATAGCGCCGCATCGAGGACCTACCGTTACTATTTCTTCGCCCCAGAAAACGTCGCCGCCATGCATGAAGCGGCACAGGAATTCCTCGGACGGCACGACTTCTCCTTGTTCGCCCGCGTCGGCGACCGGAACCCGGAGAGGAGGATCCTTACAGCACGGGTCTTTAAGGACGGACCATTTACCGTCTTCGAGGTGACAGGGGAAAGTTTCCTCTGGAATATGATCAGGTGCATGGCGACGGCGCTCGATCGGGTGGGGCGAGGCGAGGCCGTCGCCGGGGATATCGCACGCCTCCTTACCGAACCAGCAGGGCAGAGAATTCCTGCGGCTCCTCCTGACGGGCTGATCCTCTGGGATATCGACTACGGGATCTCCCTCACACCACTCCCGATCGATGAGAAAAGTCGCCAGCACCTTGTCGACCGCCACCGCTATCACGCCGTCATGGCGGAAGTGGCCGCATGCCTGGTACCGGAGGACCGGCAGCTGGACACACACCGGATATAAAACTTCTTAATGTGGCAACAGGGCGCAGTGAGGAGCGGGAGACAGACCCATCTTCTTATCGCTGTTTTCGAAAGGATCAGACCGCAGACAATAGATCTTCCAAAAGCGGTGCGGCAGGGGAAATCGGACGTCACCCCCACCATCCGGAGCCGCCAGACTTAATGCTTCTGGATAACGATCCCGGATGTAGCTCGATATCGCCAGAATCGTAACGTGGTTGTGCTTCACCCTCTTATATCGCGAGAGAACAACCTTTCCTTCTCGATTCGGGACATTTAAATACCACGATCAAGATTTAAGCACACGCATGTTAAACAAAAATGATCTATTTTTAAAATAATCAATGTTATTTGTTTAATAATAACCTATTAATATATGCCAGCACAGTCCCGTTTCAGTACGTCAAGAGGGGAAAGCGGATGTACGACAAGGATCCGGTTCGGGCGAGGCCACCCGCTCACGTCGAAGGGTGGTTCGCCGAAGAAACAACTGTGCCGTTGCCACAGTACATAGGTGCAGAGAGAGACAGATGGATCGAACGACATGTACCCCGGAGCATCGGACAGGAGAGCCCGATAGGTATCCCTGCCCTCCGCTATGAGGTCCAGGAGCAGGTCAATCCTCTACGGACACCAACAGCTCCGGGGAACCGGCGGGTGGTGAGCGAGACCGCCGAGACTGCCGCCATTCCTTCCCGGCGGTCGAGCGTGATGAGGACACTCGTGGCGATCCCCTGTTTCGACGAGGAGGTTGCAATCGGTTCCGTCGTCTTACGAGCCCGGCAGCATGTCGACGAAGTTCTGGTGATCGACGACGGATGCACGGACAACACAGCGAAGGTTGCCCGGGATGCCGGAGCGGCCGTCATCTCGCACGGGACCCAGAAGGGGAAGGGACAGGGGATCAAGAGCGCCCTTAAGTATGCAGTCGATCGCAACTTCGACTGTCTGGTCCTCATGGATGGAGACGGCCAGCACAACCCCGGGGAGATACCGCTTTTGGTAGAGCCGATCCTCACCGACACCGCCGACCTCGTCATCGGGTTTCGGGCTTTCAACCAGATGCCCTTCTACCGGCGGTTCGGCCGGGCAGTGCTCGATATCGCCTCCAGCCCCGGCAGTTCGATAACCGACTCACAATGCGGCTTTCGGGCACTGAACAGAAAAACCATGGAGTCGATGCTCGGTACGCTGCGGAAGGACGACTTTTCAACCGAATCGGAGATGCTCCGGATAGCCCAGGAGAAGCACCTGCGTATCGGAGAAACACCGATCAACTGCAAGTACGGTGATTTCGACACATCCACCAAGAACCCTCTGTCTCACGGATTAGAGGTACTCGGATCGATATTCTGGCTCGCTGTGGAGAGAAAACCCCTCCTGCATATCGGCCTGCCGGGGCTCGTTGCGATGCTCGGCGGAGTCTTCTTTCTGTTCCAGTTCCTCCAGGGATTCAGTGAAACGGGCCTCGTCCCGATCGAACAGGGCATGCTTGCATCGTTCCTCCTGATCCCGGGGACCGTCGCACTCATGCTGGGCCTGATGCTTGCTCTCATTGCAAGGATACGGGAGTGAGCAGGAATGAACAGTACGATGCAGAGGAAGGTGTAGAATGATCGGAGTGATACTCGGCACACGACCGGAGATCATCAAGATGTCTCCCGTCATCAGGGAGTGCGAACGCAGAGGGATTGACTACTTTATCCTTCATACGGGGCAGCACTACTCCTATGAGATGGACCGGCTCTTCTTCGAGGAGCTTGAACTCCCGGATCCGAACTACAGCCTCGACGTGGGTTCCGGGACCCATGCCAGCCAGACGGCGAAGGTTATGACCGGAGTCGAAGACGTCCTCCTGAAAGAGTCGCCCGACATCGTTCTGGTGCAAGGGGACACGAATACCGTCATGGCCGGGGCTCTCGCGGCATCGAAACTCCACGTGCGGGTGGGGCACATCGAAGCGGGCCTGCGGAGCTTCAACCGCTGGATGCCGGAAGAGATCAACCGGGTGTTGACCGATCATATCTCGGATTACCTCTTCGCCCCGACAGAGACTGCACGGGAGAATCTTCTCGCGGAAGGGATCTCCAATCAAAAGATCTGCGTGACCGGCAACACTGTCGTCGATGCGATATACCAGAACCTCGACATAGCGAAGAAAAAAGGCAACGTCTTAAATGACCTCGACCTCGAGCCCCGCGAATACTTCCTCGTCACTGCACACCGGCAGGAGAACGTAGACAACCGGACACGGCTCAAGGAGATCTTGAGAGGCCTTGAGGGGGTGCAGAAGGAGTTCTCCCTGCCGGTCGTCTTCCCGGTCCACCCAAGAACTGAGAAGCGGATCAAGGAACTCGGCATCGGTGTCGACGGGTTGAACCTCACCAAACCCTTCGGGTTCCTGGAGTTTCTGCAGCTGGAGTCGCAGGCAAGACTTGTGCTAACCGATTCCGGCGGCGTCCAGGAGGAGACCTGCGTTCTCGGTGTTCCCTGCGCTACGATGCGCTACGACACGGAGCGGCCCGAGACGCTGAACGTCGGATCAAACATTCTGGTAGGAGCCGATTCGGGAAAGATCCTTGAAGGAGTCCGCTCGATAGCAGCCTGGAAGACCGGCTGGGAGAATCCCTACGGCGATGGAATCGCTGGAAAGATGATTGTCATGGTCTGTGCAGCCGCACGGTCTCAATGACTGCTCAAGGAAGATACACATGAAGATTTGCGTGATGGGATTAGGATACATCGGATTGCCGACCGCACTGCTGTTTGCGGCTCACGGAGCGAATGTTGTAGGCGTCGACGTGAAGCAAAGCCTGGTGGATTACCTGAATCACGGGAACCTGCCGTTCAAGGAGCCTGGGCTCGAAGACCTGTACCGTGAGGCAAGAGGGCGGTTCTGTGCCAGGACCGAACCGGAGGCCGCGGATGTCTTTCTGATTGCCGTGCCGACACCCCTGGATCCGGCAACGAAGGTATCCAACCTTTCGTACGTCAAGAAGGCAGCCGACATGATCGCCCCCCACCTTGCCAGAGGGAACCTGGTCATCCTCGAATCGACCGTCCCGCCCGGAACAAGCGAACGGGTCATCATCCCGAGACTCGAGAAGAGCGGTGTCGCTGTCGGGGACTTCCTGTACGCTCACTGCCCCGAGCGGGCAATCCCCGGGCAGACCCTTCAGGAGATGGCGGGCAACTGCCGCATCATCGGGGGGTACGACCGGGACTCCACCGATCAGGCGACCTCGATCTACCGGACCTTCGTCCGCGGGCAGATATACCAGACCGATACGCGGACGGCGGAGTTCGTCAAACTGATGGAAAACACCTGCCGCGACGTGAACATTGCGCTCGCGAACGAGTTTGCCCAGCTCGCGGAGGAGTGCGGGATCAATGTCTGGGAGGCCATCACCCTCGCGAACAAGCACCCCCGGGTCACGGTTCTCAACCCCGGCCCGGGCGTCGGGGGCCACTGCATCGCCATCGACCCCTGGTTCCTGACCGAGAACTCAACGCGGTGCAGAATGGTCTCCACGGCACGGGAGATCAACGATTCCATGCCAAACTACGTGCTACATGTCACCCGTAGCCTGCTTTCCGGCATCAGAAACCCGACGATCAGCATCTTCGGCGTCGCCTACAAGGGTAATATCAGCGACACCCGGGAGAGCCCGGCATTTAAATTCATTCAGCTCGCCGAGAACGAAGGGTATTCCATCAGATGCCACGACCCACACGTGGTGGAGTTCCCGCACCCCCTCATGGATGCAGTGAACGCAGCTGCCGGGAGCGACTGTATCGTTTTCCTCACCGATCACGACTGCTTCCGGATGATAGAACCCGCAACGCTTCGAATGAGGACGAAGTTCGTCATCGACGCCCGCAATATTCTTGACCACGAGAAGTGGACCGACCAGGGTTTTGCGGTCCGCATACTGGGTGACGGTTCATCGGTGCAACTGGTACCGCTGGACGAGATCGCGGCCCCGGCAAGCCTGTATCCCGCAGGCTCTGCGCGGTCGATCGCATCTCCATCGCCACCGTCTGTTTCTCTGCTCTCTCCGAACGGGCGGGAGGGGCTCCTTTAGTCCCCGCACATGGTTTGACAATCAGCCGGGCTCCGGTAACCGTACCCAGACACCACGAGGAGTTTCATGAAACAGGTATGCATCGTATCACAACATTTTCCACCAGAAAAATCAGGGAATGCATCACGCATTTACGATACCGCCGCACATCTCGTAAAACTGGGTATCGGCGTGACCGTGCTCGCGCCGCATCCCACGTTCCCCACCGGTTCGTTCTCCCGCACCTGGAATCGGTTGGATGTGCAGGAGGTCAACGGAATCAGGGTTGTACGGCTCTGGACCTGGCAGCCGGACTCAGGGAATCCCGGGTTTGCAAGCAGGATGGCCTACTACCTCCTCTTCCCGATCCACGCCGCCTTCTGGCTCATTCTCACCCGGAACCGGTTCGATGCGATCGTCACGTCGGCACCGCCCCTCTTCACCGGGATCCCGGGGTACGTCCTGAAACGGATCTATAAGGCGAAGTGGATCCTCGATATCCGAGATCTCTGGATAGATGCGTCGATCAGCCTGGGTTTTCTCAGGGAGGGGAGCCTCTATGAGAAGATGAGCCGGAGGTTCGAACAGATGTGCCTTTCGCATGCAGATGCCGTCGGGGTCACGACGGAGGAACTCGGGCGGAGGATCTCGTCGCGATACCGGGTCACGGTTCCGATGGAGTTGATGCCGAACGGCGTCAACACCGAATTCTTCCGCCCCACGAACGGCGGAAAGAAGCGGCGGATCATCTACGCCGGGAACGTTGGGCACGCTCAGGATCTCGATAAGGTGGCCCTCGCCGTCAAATCGATGAACGGCACCTATAACCTGAAGTTCCTCATCGTCGGTGACGGTGACACGAAGGAAAACCTTGAGAGGCTGGTGAAAACGGAGAGCCTGACTGACTCGATCGTCTTTATGGGCACCCTTCCGCGTGAGGAGATCCCGCAGCTGCTCTCTGAATCGCTCGTGGGGGTGGCGCCCTTAAAGAGGCTCGAAAACCTCGAGTACGCCGCCCCCACCAAGGCTTACGAGTACATGGCATGCGGCATACCCTTCATCGGCTGCGGGAGCGGCGAGATCGCCCATCTCGCAAAAGAGTCGGGTGGGGGGGTCATCGCCGATAACACGCCGGAAGCGATCGCCGCGACGCTTTCTGCGCTCCTGGACGACCCGGAGAAGATGGAGGAGATGGGGCGGCGGGGCCGGGAATACGTCGCCGAGCACTACGACCGGCGATCGGTCGCCCTCAAACTGAAGCAATGCATCGAGAGGATAACATGGACAGGCGCCTGACATCGCTTCTTTTCCGGGTTACCCGGGAGGTGCGCGAGCTTGCCATCGTTGACGGCGAGACCGCGTATATCCGCGACCCGGTCTTCGGCATCGTCCGGAACCGCGTGCACGCCGAGGTCGCTAAGGCACTGCTCCGGTCGGGCGGCGACCCGCTCGTGGGCCCGATCCTGAACTATGTCGCCGGGTGCCAGAACCCGGACGGGTCCTACAACGAGGTTCACGTCAACTACAACGAACCTTCGGCCCTGATCACCGCATTTATCGGCGACGCACTCCTGGAGGCGGCGGACCGGCACCCGCACGAGGAAGTGCTCCGGAAGGCCCGGGACTTCGTTCTCGCGGCCGAGAGGCGGCCGGGATATTTTCTGAAGTCTTCGGGGTATACCGCCGACCACCTGAATGTCGACGCCTCCTGCGGGGCGTTCCTTGCCCGGTATGCGGAACGCTACGGCGACGAGGACGCCCGTGCGGCCGCCCTGCGGGCGGCGGAGAACATCGTCCACCACCAATGTAAATGCAGCTTCTACCCCTACGCCGTCGATAAGGGGACCTACCCGTACGTCTTCAAACTCCCCTGCGTGCACTACCAGGGGGTGACGATGTACTACCTGGCGAAGATGAACGACGTGCTCCACGAAGAACGGATCGATGAAAGCCTCGCGAAAGGTGCCCGGTGGCTCGCAAATGCCCAGCGCCCCGACGGGCGGTTCGACTGGTCGAGGAGCGGGCTGTCCTTCGCCTACTACCTTTCCGGGGCGTATGCGTTCGCCCAGGCCTCCTTTGTCTACGCCTCCCGGACGGACGACCGGTACCGGAAGCACGCTGATCTCTGCCTTGATTGGCTCGATAAGAACGTACAGGGGCTCGCTCCCCGGTGGGAGCCGGGGCCCTGGATAGATCTCGTCCCGTCCGTCGCCACGGCAGCAACGGCGGCGTCGCTCGGGAGGTATCCGCTACGGCACCGGGCGTTCCGGTTCGGTTACGGCATGTACCGCGAGATCGCCCGCAGGCGTTACAGCAAGACCGCGGAGACGCAGTCTTTTGAGGCGCTCTGCCGGCTGCTCGGGATCCGGACGTCGACCGTGGAACCGTCGAACAACTTTCCCGATCTCTTCATGACATCGGAGATGCTCGACTGCCTCACCCAGTCGGGAGTATGGGGGGAACATGCATGAAACAGGTATTACTCGACCTGCAGTCAGGGTCTATCCAGGTGGAGAACGTCCCCGTTCCCGCCGTAACGAGGGGGGTCGTCGTCGAGAACGCCTACTCCCTCATCAGCGCCGGCACGGAGTCGTCGCTGATCAACCTCGCACAGCAGTCGCTCGTCGGCAAGGCGAAGGCCCGGCCCGACGATGTGAAGAAAGTACTCCAGAAGGTCGGGACGGACGGCCCGCTCTCGGCATACCAGCAGGCGATGAGCCGCCTTGCAAAACCCGAACCGCTCGGCTACAGCTGTGCCGGCACCGTGGTGACGACCGGCTCCGATGACTTCGAGGTCGGCGACCGTGTCGCCTGCGCCGGGGCCGGGTATGCAGTGCACGCCGAGTATGTCGCGGTCCCGAAGAACCTCTGCGTCAGGATCCCCGACGGCGTCGGCTTTAAGGAAGCAGCGTTCACGACTGTCGGGTCGATCGCGATGCATGGGGTCCGGAACGCTAGAGTCACAGTGGGCGAGAACGTGGCGGTGATCGGGCTTGGGCTGATCGGGCTTTTAACCATGCAGATCCTCAAAGCCGCCGGGTGCCGGGTCATCGGTATCGATATCGACCGGGAGAAGCTTTTACTCGCAGAAAGCCTCGGCGCCGACGTCGTCTCGAACTACGACGGCCTTGCAGAGCGTGTGAAGGCTTTCTCGCCGTTCGGGGCGGATGCGGTCATCATCACCGCGGCCACCCGATCAAGCGCTCCCATCGAGGCCGCCGGCAATCTGGTTAGGGATAAGGGCAGGGTCGTGGTCGTCGGGAACGTCGGCATGAACGTGCCCCGGGATGTCTTCTACGCAAAAGAGGCGGAGGTCATCGTCTCCCGGTCCTACGGCCCGGGGCGCTACGATAGGAACTACGAGGAGCGGGGGATCGACTACCCCATCTACGTCCGGTGGACGGAGAAGAGGAACATGGAAGCGTTTCTTGAACTCGTGCGGCAGAAGAGGATCGATCTCGACCGCCTGATCACCCACACCTTCCCGCTCGACGAGGCGCCGGGGGCCTACAACCTCATTAACACCGGAAAAGAGCGGTTTATCGGGGTTCTCCTGCAGTACAGCCCGAACGGTTCGGGCGCCGCCGGCACCGTCACCCGCCTCCCGGAGCCCGAGG